>Ga0207716_100027_pt1 | contig 276040 bp, 240 predicted proteins | sample TtaePargueraPR_FD_187739 | JGI IMG/M metagenome (GOLD analysis project Ga0207716, IMG submission 187739) | Aerobic enrichment media microbial communities from Bioluminiscent Bay, La Parguera, Puerto Rico - Tt and P2 (5) (SPAdes) | ecosystem: Environmental > Aquatic > Marine > Unclassified ... | reverse complement strand
TGGCACTGTTGAGCAGAACGATGCTTTGATCGGTGGGCTCCGGTCCCTCTAGCCTGCGTATTGGCGGGTAGAGCGGGGTAGGCGCCCCTCTCCGGGAACCGCTACGAGCACATCCATGTGCGCTTGACGTCGGCCATCCTTGGCCGCCGACATTCCCGGAGAGGGGCGCCTACCCCGCTCGTCTAGCTTTCATGAAATAGTCGGAGCGTAGCTTTATGGCGAATCGAAACGACATGCTGAAGAAAATCGGCGAATGGCTGCAGCCAGAGAACTTCCAGGATTACTGTCCAAATGGCCTGCAGGTTGAAGGCACGTCCGAAATAAAAACCGTCATCTCCGGCGTAACAGCCTCAAAAGCCCTTATCGAAGCTGCTATTGAAGCAAACGCCGATTTGATCCTGGTCCACCACGGCTACTTCTGGAAAGGCGAAGATCAGCGCATTCAGGGCATGAAACGCGAGCGTTTGAAACAGCTTCTGGACAACGACATCAATCTTGTCGCCTATCACCTTCCGCTGGACGACCACCCCGAATACGGCAACAACCGTCAGCTGGCGGACGTTCTCAATATCAAGAATCCACGCCCGCTCGGAGGCCTGGTCTGGGAAGGCGAGTTGGAAGAAGCAATGTCTCCCGAGAACTTCGGTCTTCACATTGCCAGACAGCTCCACCGCGAACCGCTCTGGGTGGGCGAGGGCCCGACGACTATCAAGCGGGTAGGATGGTGCACCGGCGCTGCACAGGGTTTCATCAACACGGCTCTGGATGCTGGTCTGGATGCCTACATCAGCGGTGAAATTTCAGAACCGACGACGCACACGGCAAGGGAGTGTGGCATTCATTACTACGCTGCCGGACACCACGCGACCGAAAGGTATGGCGTTCAGGCCCTCGGAAAGGCATTAGCTGAGGAGTTCGGGGTAAAGCACAAGTTTATTGATTGCGACAACCCGGTCTAATCAGAAACAGGTCATTAGATGAAGGCTTAGTGCGAATTGCACCGAAGCTGACGGAGTGGGGTAGGCGCCCCTTTCCGAGAATGTCGGCGGCCATGGATGGCCGACGCCAAGCGCACATGGATGTGCTCGTAGCGGTTCTCGGAAAGGGGCGCCTACCACGCTCCCTCCCCGAAACCGACAGTCTTAAAGTGGCCTGAACTCCCAAAAAAGACCGAGCATTCACTAAATCAAGCCTGCTGAGCCTTATCACCCTTCTTGAGCCCAAAGTCCTCAGCAAGCGTTCCGGAATCCTTGGGATCCGTCTTCGGCGCATAATCCCGTGGTGGCTCGGAAGCATCCTCGCGAACCTCCTCCAGGCGCTTCTTCGAAGTCTCGTGAGCCAGTTCTTCCATCCAGTCCTCGTCATTACAAAGACGGTTGGCGCCCCGGGCCATGTGCTGGTTCACATCGCGGTAGGCATCATTGAAGCGGCGCAGCAAATGGGCCGACTCCATGAAATGCTCATTCACCTGGGCCTGGTAGCGGGTATATTCGCTTCTCAGTTCCTCGATCTGCTGTTCCGCCCGGCGCTGCCGAAGCGTCGTTCCCTGCCCGGAACGGCCAACAAATACCCCGATGACAATGCCAACAACCAATGCGGCAATCGCTGCCAGAATCAGGTTTGTCATATGCTGTGTCGTCCTTTTACCTTGAAATGAGCCAAGCCCCTGTCTACGAGTATAACGCTCCAGGCTCCATCATCCCATGATTGTGGCCTGCGCCAATCGTCGTATTGCCGCACAGGCGGCCAACGTGGCGAAAAATCGCCAAATGCGAGACAATACGGCGCCCAAATTTACGATCAACTTCCGGGAATATCTTGATGACAGCTGCGATGTCCTCCGAAACCAGTGCGAACATGACCCCTTGGCAACGATACCAGAAGGATCTTGAACGCCCGGATTTCCAGAAGGACTCCGCCCAGGAAGATGCCGTAAAGCGCCTTCAGTCACTGTACGACAAACTGGTGGAGGCCGAAAGGGATCGGAGCAAGCCCAAGGCCAAACTTTTGCGCAAGCTCAAGAAAGGGAAGGAAGAGCCGGTCAAGGGCCTGTATTTCTGGGGCGGGGTAGGCCGCGGCAAAACCTACCTCATGGACACCTTCTACGAGTCGCTGCCCTTCGATCGCAAGATGCGGGTGCACTTCCACCGGTTTATGCAGCGGGTCCACAATGAGCTTAAATCGCTCAAGGGCGAGAAAAATCCTCTGGATCTGGTTTCCAAAAAGTTTGCCGATGAAACCCGGGTTATCTGTTTCGACGAGTTTTTTGTCTCGGATATCGGTGATGCCATGATCCTGGCAACCCTGATGGACGGATTATTCAGCCGCGGCGTCACCCTCGTTTGCACCTCCAACATCATCCCGGATGGACTGTACAAGGATGGCCTCCAGCGGGCCCGTTTCCTGCCGGCTATCGAGCTGGTCAAGAAGCACACCGACGTGGTCAATGTGGACGGCGGGGTTGATTACCGATTGAGAACCCTGGAACAGGCGGAACTGTTTCACTCCCCTCTTGATGAAGAAGCCGACGTCAGTCTTCGTAAGAGCTTCGATGCCCTGGCGGTCGAAGCCGGTAAACACAGCAAAACCATGGAAATCAACGGCCGTAAGATCCCCGCCCAGGCCCACGCGGACGACGTGGTCTGGTTTGATTTCAAAGACGTCTGCGATGGTCCGCGCAGCCAGAACGACTACATCGAAATGGCCCGGCAGTTCCACGCCATCATCGTGAGCAATGTGCCGGTGCTCGGTAAGGAGAAAGACGACCAGGCCCGCCGGTTCATTAATATGATCGACGAATTCTACGACCGCAACGTTAAAGTCATCATTTCGGCCGCTGCACCCATCACCGAGCTCTACGCCGGCGGCCGCCTGGGCTTTGAATTCGAACGTACCGAATCCCGCCTGCTGGAAATGCAGTCCCGGGAATATCTCGAGGCACCGCATAAACCTTAAGTGGCGTCGGATTACGCTTACGCTAATCCGACCTACAGGGGCCAGCTCCAAGTAGGTCGGGTTAGCGAAGCGTAACCCGACAAACCCAAGCAAAAACAAAACACCCGAGAGTAGGTCGGATTAGCGAAGCGTAATCCGACAAACCCAAGTAAAAAGAAAACACCCGAGAGTAGGTCGGATTAGCAAAGCGTAATCCGACAAAAAAACCTACCAGACAACCAACAGAGAGATTCAGAAATGAGCACAGACAACGTCGTCATCGTAAGCGGTGTCCGTACCCCCATGGGCGGATTCCAGGGCAGCCTGTCCAGCGTCAGCGCCACCGACCTGGGCGCCATCACCATTGCTGAAGCCGTCAAGCGCGCTGGCCTACAGCCTGCAGACGTGCAGGAAGTCATCATGGGCAACGTCCTGCCTGCCGGCCTCAAGCAGGGCCCGGCACGTCAGGCCATGCGCAAGGCAGGTCTCCCGGACCACACCGGCGCCACCACCATCAACAAACTCTGCGGTTCCGGCATGAAAGCCGCCATGTTCGCCCACGACCTGATCAAAGCCGGCAGCAACGACATCATGGTCGCCGGTGGTATGGAAAGCATGTCCAACGCCCCATACATTCTGCAGGGCGTCCGCAGCGGCTACCGCATGGGCCCGGGCCAGGCACCGCAGGATCACATGTTCCTTGATGGCCTCGAAGACGCAGAAACCGGTCGCCTGATGGGCGCCTTCGCTCAGGAGATGGCCGACAAGAAGGGCTACACCCGGGAAGAAATGGACGAGTACGCCATCACCTCCCTCACGCGGGCCAAGAAAGCCATTGAAGAGGGCCTGCTCAAAGACGAAATCATCCCGGTGACGGTGAAGACCCGCAAAGGCGACCTGGTTGTCGAGGACGACGAGCAACCTCACAACGCCAACATCGAAAAAATCCCGAGCCTGCGCCCGGCCTTCTCGAAAGACGGCACCGTCACAGCCGCTAATGCTTCGTCAATCTCAGACGGCGCCTCAGCGCTGCTACTGATGCGCGAATCCGAAGCCGAAAAACGCGGCCTCAAGCCCCTGGCCCGCATCGTCGGCCACAGCACCCAGTCCCAGCACCCGTCCGAGTTCACCTGCGCCCCGGTCGGTGCCATCGAAACCCTGCTCGGAAAAACCGGCTGGAGCAAAGATGACGTAGACCTCTTCGAGATCAACGAAGCCTTCGCCATGGTCGCCATGATGCCCATCCGCGAACTCGGTCTCGACCCCGAGAAAGTCAACATCCACGGCGGCGCCTGCGCTCAGGGCCATCCGGTCGGCTCCACCGGCTCCCGCCTGCTGGTCACCCTCATGTACGCCCTTCAGCGCTACGGCAAAAAGAAAGGAATCGCAGCGCTCTGCATCGGTGGCGGCGAGGCTACGGCCATGGCTATCGAGATGCTTTAAGCTTCGGAGTCTGGCCGAGGCAGGAGCCCTTCCCGAAACACGCTGTAAATACGTCCCTGTACGCTTGACGGCAGCATCCATGCTGCCGACAGTTTCGGGAAGGGCTCCTGCCCCGGCCGGCCAGATCTCCGGGTATACGTTCCTAAAAATCCTTTTTCGCGTGCTCCGCTGAAGGCCAACTCAATGGCCTGGCGTTGAGGGGATGAATGTTTCTCCGGGAATGTCGGCGGCCAAGGATGGCCGACGTCAAGCGCACATGGATGTGCTCGTAGCGGTTCCCGGAGAAACATTCATCCCCTCGGCGCTTCGCCCAACTCGCGGCGCCAATAAAAACCGCGAAAAAAACCACCAAAACCAAAGTGGTTGCATCCAAATTTGTTGTCTATAGTGATTCTGTGCGAAGAAACCCGGCGGCAAACGGCGTTAACAGAGGGATGAGAGCAAAATCATACTTTTGACTGATCAAAGCGCCCGAAGGCGTTAGCTATAGTGCCAACATCACGAGCACTGTGCATGAAGCCTCCAATACATCGTGAACACCAATAATCAGAGCAGCGACTCAGAACAACAATGGAGTAGCCTTCCAATGACAAGAAAAACACATCAATGGCAGCGTTGGACCAAATTACCGCTGGCCGTGGCAGTTGCAGCCGGCGTATCCGGTCAGGCGACAGCCTATTCGTTCTATGTAGGGGATGTGGAAGCCCAGTTCAACACCACACTCTCTGCGGGTGCAGGTTGGCGAGTTGAAGATCGGGACAAGCGACTGATCGCGCAGGGTAACCTTGGCCCTGAGTACACCCCCGGCGGCGCTCTGGAAAACATTGGTGCCTCCACGAACAACTACGATGACGGCAACCTCAACTTCGAGAGTGGCGATACCTACTCCAAGATTGTCAAAGGTAACAGCGAACTCTACCTGAACTACTACGTAGACAACCCTTATCTGACCAGGGTTGGTGGTCTGCTTCGCGGCCGGTACTGGTACGATTTTGAATTGAAAGACGAGAGCCGGGCTGTAGATTATGTTGGCCAGCGTCGCGAACTGAACGAAGAAGCAAAAGATAACGCCTCCGGTGGTGAGATTCTCGACGCCTACGTGTTCTCCGACTGGTATTTCGGAAACATCCCTGTGAGCCTACGTTACGGCAAGCAGGTGGTAAGTTGGGGTGAAAGCACCTTTATTCAGGGTGGCATTAACGTTATCAACCCCGTGGACGTCCCTGCGTTTCGCGCACCGGGTTCTGAGCTGAAAGACGCTCTGCTGCCCGTTGAAATGTTCTACATGTCTGCTGGTGTTACCGAGAACGTTACCGTAGAGACTTTTGTGCAGGCAGACTGGGAACCCATCCGCCCAGACGATTGCGGCACCTTCTTCTCGACCAACGATTTTGCCCCTGACGGTTGTGGCCCGGTACTTCTTGCCGGCCAGTTGCCGGACTCCCAAGCGCTTGCCCAAGGCCTGGTATCGGATCGCGTCGGCGATAGAGAGGCGGATTCCAAAGACCAGTTCGGCGTTGCTCTGCGCTGGTATGTGCCGCAGCTTAATGACTCAGAGCTTGGCTTCTATTACATCAAGTACAACAGTCGCCTGCCATACGTAAGCGGTATTGTGCGGGATCCGGCCAATGGCCAGAACCTGCCGCTGTACTTCATTGAGTACCCGGAGAATATCAACCTGTACGGTGTGAGCATCAACACCACCACCCCGGGTGGCTGGTCGCTGGGTGCTGAGTACTCCTACCGTGACAAGATGCCCCTGCAGTGGAACGCATTCGAGCTCCTCTATGGTGGTAACGAAGTCGTCAACCCGGAAACTGGCGAACCAGCCAGTCAGCTGCAGGTTATCCGTGAAGCAGAAGCCGGCGGTGCTTCTCTCAACGGTGAGGCCGTAAGAGGATGGGATGAGTATGGTGTTTCTCAGGCTCAGTTCACATTGATCAAGTTCTTCGATCAGGTGATGGGCGCGAGCCGTCTCTCCCTGATTACGGAGTTTGGTGCAACTTACGTTCACGACCTCCCGGATTACGATACAGCCCGTTACGGCAGGTCCGGCACCTTTGGTATTGGTCAGTTGCCAGGAGGTGCATGTGATGGAAGTGGTGCCACCGGTGCGGCTTTGAACATCAATACGACCTACTGCAACAACGAAGGCTTCACAACCGACTTCTCCTGGGGTTACCGTACCCGCCTGGTTTGGGATTACCCGAACGCGCTGGCCGGTGTTAACCTGTCACCGCAACTGGCCTGGAGCCACGATGTTCAGGGTTACAGCCCGCAGCCGGGTGGTGCCTTCAACGAAGGCAGCAAGGCCATTGGTCTGTCTCTGCAGGCGGTGTACCAGAACAAGATCACCGGTAACATCGGTTACACAAACTTTTTCGGCGGCAAGCCGTATAACGAGTTGACTGACCGTGATTTCGTGAGTGCTAGCGTTTCATACTCATTCTGAACCCGGAAAGAATTCGTTGAACGAGGGAATTTAAATGAAACTGAACAAGAAACTACTGGCCACAGGCGTTCTGGCAGCGAGCATGTTTGCTGGCCAGGCCTGGGGTGCGGTTTCTGCTGAAGAAGCGGCCAAGCTGGGTAACTCGCTGACACCGATGGGTGCAGAAAAAGCGGGCAACGGCGGTGCGATTCCCGCCTGGACTGGTGGTCTGACGACTCCACCGGCCGGCTATGACGGTGACGGTATCTATGTGAATCCGTTCCCGGATGAGCAGCCAAAGTTCACCATTGATCAGAGCAACGTTGAGCAATACAAGGACAATCTGTCTCCGGGTCAGGTTGCCATGATTGAGCGTTACGACGACTACTTCATGCCGGTGTACGAAACCCATCGTACCGCCGCTTACCCCCAGGAGGTAATGGAGCAGACAGTTGAGAACGCAACCAAGGTTGAGCTGATCAAGGATGGTAACGGGCTTGGCAACTACCAGTCTGCCACGCCGTTCCCGATTCCCCAAAACGGCCTGGAAGTGATCTGGAACCACATTACCCGCTACCGCGGTGGCTCGGTACAGCGTAACGTTGGCCAGGTGACCCCGACCGAGGGTGGTGACTTCTCGGTGGTGAAATTCCAGGACGAGCTGACCTGGCGTACATACCTGGCGGATTACGAGCCGGGCATGGACCCGAACGTACTGTTCTACTTCAAGCAGGCCATTACCGCTCCGGCACGTCTGGCGGGTAACGTTCTGCTGGTACACGAAACCATCGACCAGGTTGCAGAGCCCCGTCGTGCGTGGGTATACAACGCCGGTCAGCGCCGTGTTCGCCGCGCACCGCAGGTTGCTTATGACGGACCGGGCACAGCGTCTGACGGTATGCGTACCTCAGACAACTTCGACATGTTCAACGGCGCTCCGGATCGCTACAACTGGGAGCTGGTGGGCAAGAAGGAAATGTACATCCCGTACAACTCCTACAAGTTGACCGATCGCAGCCTGAGCTATGACCAGATCATCAAGCCTGGCCACATCAATCAGGAGTATACTCGCTATGAACTCCACCGTGTGTGGCACGTTCGGGCTACCCTGAAGGAAGGCGCTCGTCACATCTACGCACAGCGTGACTTCTACATTGATGAAGACTCCTGGCAGGCGTCCGTTATTGATCATTATGACGGTCGTGGTGAGCTCTGGCGTGTAGCCGAAGCACACAACATGCAGTTCTATGATCAGAACGTGCCCTGGTACGCCATTGAGACTCTGTATGACCTGCTCTCTGGCCGTTACCTCGCACTCGGTCTGACCAACGAAGAAGAAAACCCGTATGAGTTTGGCGTTGAGCGTCGCTCCAGGGACTACACGCCGGCCGCACTGCGCCGCGCTGGTACCCGGTAACGGTTTTTCTGAAGACTTGAAAAACGGCGGGCCCAAGGGCCCGCCGTTTTTTTAACACACGATAAAATCCTTTCACGTCAAAATTTTGCAGCCCACCCCTCAATTGGTTTAACCTTCCTATCATACTAAAGGCGTACCCGATGCCGGTCGCCACTCAAAAGTCAGTGCAAGATCCACTTTTCCGGCGGTGAAGGGCAGCTCAGGCCGGAGTAAAATGGGGCAGTGCGTGAAACCATTCAATGATGGCTGTGCAGCCAACGATGAATTTCAGTCGGCGAATAGTGGTCTTCAGCGAGGTGAGCTGGTCAGGGACCTGCTCAGGCAGCGGGTTCAGATCCCTCCCGTTCCATCCGATTCACTGGTCCGGCCCAGGCTCGATGGCAGAATTTCTGACGCGCTGACCTCCCGAGGCGTTCTTTTTGTAGAAGCACCCTGTGGCTACGGAAAATCCCATGCCGTGGTCAGTGCCCTGGGCAGCGCAGAAATGGCGGCTGATCAGGTACGCTGGGTCGCACTCAACTCCCAGGACAATGCGCCTTCCCGTTTTCTGACTTTGCTTGCCATTGCCCTGGATCTGCCCGAAACCCCCGAGCAAGGTCTGCAGAGTGGCGCTACCTTCTCCGATACTCTTTCAATGATGCAGGTTGCGCTGGCCCGAAAAAATTCAGGTCATCCACGGGTTCTGGTGCTGGACAACCTGCAGAATCTCAGCAATCCCGCTGTTGTGGATCTGCTTGCGCAACTGGTTACTGACGTTCCGGCTGGCTCATCCATCGTGTTGATTTCGCGAAAGGCATTGCCTTTCGAAACGCACAGTCTCGAGTTGGAAAACCGTTTTATCCGTATCGGGCCGGAAGCGCTTGAGTTCTCACGTTCGGAAACCTTCGAGTTTTTCCGCCCGGCAACGGCAAACAGCGAACTCACCAGTGTGGCTGTTGATAATCTCTATGATATGACCGAGGGTTGGGCAACGCCTTTGGCACTGTATCGTCGGGAAGTTCTCCATAACATTGAACGGAAGCCGATACAGGAAACACCGAGCGTTGAGCGCTTTCTCAAGGAATCAGTCCTGGGCAACCTGACACCGGGCCAGATGCGTTCCATGCGCGGTATTGCCGAACTTGAGTTGTGTTCCGATGAACTGTTCCTGGCCCTTGAGCCCCTGCTGCCAGAAACCGGTTTCGTACCCTCCCAAGCTGTCGAACGGGGGCTGCCATTGAAGCCGATGCCGGGCCGTGGGCGCTGGTATCGCGTTAATCCTTTATTGCAGGAATGGCTCAAGTCACCGGTAATGGCCGGTTACTCGGAGCGAATGCTTCAGGCCAGTCGGTGGTTTGGCGTGCGTGACCAATTCCCGGAAGCCCTCAAGTATGCGCTGCTCGCTGGCGATGCGGACGAGGTTATCCGAATTGCGTCTGAAGGATCCGAAGCCCTGTTGCTCGGGCAGGATACGGCCTCACTACTGCGTCTTCGCAAGAGCCTGCCGGCACAGCTATTGGAACGGAGCGTGCGGCTGCGGATCGTCTATAGCTGGGTGCACGCCATTGGTGGCCAGTTCCGACAGGCGCGGGCGCTGATTGACGGCCTTGCCGAGGCTGACCAGAAAGAACAGGCCGCACGCATCTGCGCGCTAAAAGCCTTTATTCTGCGGGGCGAGGGCAGTGTTGGCCCGGCCCTGGACATCGCGGATCAGGCCCTGGCCGGAGGCGAGCTCAGCACCCAGGGCCAGCTGGTTACCCAGATGGTCCGCTCCAGCGCCCTGTGTGCCGCAGGTCGCTTCCAGGAAGCGCGGGAAGCCAATCGGGCTGCATCAAGACTCGCCAGGGAAGCCGGGGATTCCGGTTCTGAAGCTCTGGCGGTTTACGCCCATGCCCGGATTGAACTGGGCAAAGGCGCCCTGAAACACGCTGAGCAGTTGTTGCGCACCGGTCTCGATACTGCCATGCAGGAGCTTTCTCGGCCCGCCCGAATTGGTGAAACCCGGCTGCAGTTGAATCTGGTGCTGGTGCTCTGGCACCAGGGCCGGGAAGCGGAGGCAGACCGCCTGCTGGTTACCTGCGGACGTCATGCCGAACAGACCCGCGATCTGGGCCTGCTACTGGCAATGACGATCCGCGTATTGATGTGCCGTGGCCAGGGCCGGCTTGAGGATGCTTTTGTCTGGATTGGCCGGGCGGAGCGCACCATGCATGCCTGGCAGGTTGACGAATCGCTGTTCGTCCCCGTACTTGAGGCCCTGAAAGCCAATTGCTGGCTGGCCCAGAATCAGATTGACAGTGCGGACCAGGCGGTTCGCAAACTGGCCCCCTATCGGGAAGCTGGCTGCGTGCCGGAGTTGTTCCCGATGATGCCGGGTCTTCTGGACTGCCTGCAGGTTCGGGTTGACATCGCCCGTGGTGACCTTGTGCGAGCGCGGGAAACCCTGCACGGCATTCGAGAGCGTTATGAGGGCGCCATTCCCTGGGGCGTGGAGTTGCACATGCGCCTGCTTGAGGCGGTGATTGTTCTTGATGAAAAAGGGCCGGTTGTTGCCGTTAAAATCCTGTCCACCGTTGTTTCCGAAGCGGCGACGGAGCACTTCATCAGTCCCTTCAGGGAACTGCGCACTGAGCTGCAGGAAGTGATGGCAAAAGGCTTTGGCCAGTTGCCGGAAAGTGGGTTTAAAGAAGCGCTGGGCGAGCTGTTCGAGTTGCGGGCCGGTGCGGCCGGTGCAGACTCCCTGGCCGAACCAATCAGCGAGCGGGAGCAAGGCGTGCTTGAGTTGATCGCCAAAGGGCTTTCAAACCAGGAAATTGCAGACAAGCTGCACATTTCCCTGCATACGGTGAAAACCCACGCTCGCCGGATCAATGCCAAACTGGAAGTGAAATCCCGAACTCAGGCTATTGTTCGAGCACGGGAACTCGGTTTGCTGTGAAGAAGGGGGCTGACCCAACGGGGTCAGATCCCAATTTCAGCTTTTCCCTCTGACTTCAGCTCATCAATGCGCCGATCCTTCTCCGCCCAGATCTCACTCACCCAGCGTTGGAACGCGACCCGGGTTTCCCGGTTGTTTTCGTAATCCATCCCCAGAAACTCGCCGGGAATTTCCCGGGTGCGGACTTCAATAATAATCCTGCGAATCCGCCCGCACAGGTAATCCCAGAAACCGGCACGCCCGTCCGGATACACAATGGTCACGTCCAGCATGGTATGGATCATCTCACCCATGGCTCCGAGCACAAAGGCAGTACCGCCTGCCCGCGGTTTCAGAAGATGCTTGTAGGGTGAGTTCTGCCGGTCATGCTTCTCTGGTGTAAACCGGGTGCCTTCCATAAAGTTGAAAATCGTCACCGGGGTGTAGCGAAACTTCTCGCAGGCCGCCTGGGTGGCCGCCACATCCTTGCCCTTGAGCTCGGGGCGTTTCGCTAACTGCTCCTTGGTATGGCGGTGCATGAACGGAAAATCCAGCGCCCACCAGGCAACTCCGAGTAGCGGCACCCAAATCAGCTGTTTCTTAAGGAAGAACTTCAGCAAGGGAATCCGGCTGTTGAGCACGTACTGAATGGCGGGAATGTCGGCCCAGCTCTGGTGGTTGCAGGTGACAAAATACCAGTGCTCGCGGCTGAGATTTTCAACCCCGCGAACATCCCAGTCCACCTTATGCAGAAGATCCATCAGCAGGTTGTTGAAACCGATCCAGACCCAAGCGATGTTGTTGAGGATCACCGTGCAGCCCTTGCGAACGCTGGTAATGGGCAGCACCAGTTTTAGTAGGGCGAATACCAGAAGAACCGGAAACAGCACCAATGTGTTACACAGGATAAGCAGGGCCGCCAAAGTCCCCTTCAGCGGCGCGGGGAGAAAATCGAGCATGGGGTAGGGTCTCTAACCTTCAGCCGGGTTGGTGTTCACTGATGATTGGCGGGGTAACAACCCGGTTGGCGCTTCCGTGGAGGCCAGTTGCTCCAGGCTGGCAGGGTCGAGGTTACCAACGACGCTGCGGAAATCATCATCATAGAATTCCAGGTTGTTGTAATGGATCATGGCCCGGATCTCTTCTATATATTCTTCGCCCCTTTCGGAATAGCCGAGCAGGCCTTCAGCCAGTTCCAGGCCAGACAGGGGGGCGTTGTTGCGGCGATCCTTGAGGCGAACGTCCCGCAACAGCTGGTACGTGGGGTGGCGGTTCAGGTTCTGGATATAGGCGCGAACCGACCGGTACGGTGAAGAGAACTTCGCCACTTCATGGCTGGCGCCTTCAGCACGCCCGAGGGGCACCAGCCCGCAGCCCTTGGAAAAACACCACTGGCCGAACAGATTGTTGCCCTCGGTCGCAAACCGGGAAGTGCCCCAGGCAGATTCGTTGGCGGCCTGAGCCAGGATCAGGGAAGGCGGAATCACATCCAGGCGCTTGCGTAGCAGGGCAAACTGCTCGTCGCTGCCGGGCTCCGCATCTACCCTCAACCGTTCGGATTGCTGGGCAAGCCAGTTGTATTCCTTGCTGGTCAGGGTTTCCTTGTCAGCGAGGCTGTCCAGATAGTCGCGCTCGATCAGAATCCGGGAATTAGCCAGAACAATCCTGGGGTACAGAAACGAAAAGAAGGCGGCTTTTTTCTCGGTCGTGTCCCGGTACTGTGAGAAATCCGGAAGATCGTCATTGGCCCAGTGGGGCAGTGATGGCAGGGAAGACAGTGCAGGTTCGGAACCCGAGTTATCGGAGTTGCTTTGGTCAACGCTCGCCTCAGGTGTATAGAAACCACCCCCGATTGCAAACGCAATCAGTGGCACTATCAGCATGATCGCCCGTTTACCCGCAGACATAAAACCTCTCGTTAAAGTCGATATAGCAAGAATTATAACAGGTTATACGAGAGCGTTTGCCCGTTGGGTTTCGTCGGCTGATCCAGCGGTCAGGGCAGGCGTGTCGCAATCACCAGGCCAATCTGGTCCTCGTTGCCCTCCGAATTGCGGAAACGCAAGTAGAACTGGTCCTGGCTGGCAGTGTGAAAACCCTCCATCACCAGGTTCCCACCGGTGAACTGCACCTGGCCATCGCCGGGTTGACTGTAAGTCAGCGTGATGTCCGGATCGCTCTCAAGCGTGGGTTTTGTCACCGTCTCGGTGTCGACAGCATGGGTACTCGTCAGCGTGATCGGCGACAGTGTCGCGGCGCTGGAGGAGTCAATGGTCAGCAACGCGTTGTCAAAATGGTGGAGCCGGTTGGTATCCGGGGCAAGGGCGAAAGCTACGCCCTGGAGCCGGAACTGTCCCGTGGTGGGTGCACCGCTGGCGGTTTGCTCGGCCGCAATCAAAAGCCCGTCTCCCAGGGGGCTGTCGTCCAGATTGAAGGCCATCAGGGTGCCATCCGGTGTGCTGGCGCCAATCCCGATATCCGGTTGCTCGAAATCACCGGAGGCGGTGGTGATGTCCAGGTTCAACCGACCGACATCCACATCGCCTTTACTGAGACGCGAAGTGCGATTGCTCAGGGTCCAGGATTCGGTTCGGGTTCCGCTGGGATCAGTGGTGACATTGCCGGAGTTACCGCGCTGCACCGTTGTAAAGCTCTGGGATTGGCTAATAGTGCCGCCATTAATCTGCCACTGGCCAACGCCGGCTTCAATGGCAAGGGGCACAGTGTCATCGCTGAACCGGTTTGAAAGGTAGACAACGTTGTATTCCCGGCCATTCAGCGTGTCTGCGCTGAACCCTTCCTGGCGTAGCAGGTTTATTTCCAGAACAGACAGGTACTGGTCTTCCAGAGTGTCCAGCCGCCGCAGCTGATCGCCGTCGGCCTCCAGCTCGATCGCCTTGCCGGCACTGAAATAGCCGCTGATTACCCGGTCTGGCCCGGTGGTTTCATCCACGGGAGCGCTGGTAAAGGCATCCAGGTAGTAGGGGTTCCGGGTCCAGCCAATGATTTTCGAGCTGCCACGGCCGGTAATGCTCTGGAACAGGGCCCTGCCGGCCAGAAGTCGAGTATCTTCCAACAGGGTAGCGGCGCCGGGAGACGAGGAGTGAGTGTTACGTTCCCAATAATCGGAGCCGCGCACGAAGAAATTGTTGCCATCCTGATGAATCAGGGCCTCCCGGTCATAGGGAATATCGTTGGCCAGAGAGGTGACACGGATGTTGAACGCGTCAAAGCTGGTCAGCGTGAGAGCCGGGTAAACATAACCGGTGCCGTTCTCATCCGTCAGAACTTCCTCCTGTGCGGTACGAACACCCCATTGCCCGGAGCCGCTCAGGGTCGACTCCAGAAACGTCTGCCCCAGCTCAATGCCCAGGAACACAGAATTGTAGTCCGCCGAGCTGGCGCTGATCTTGCCGGAGGAGGTCTCGTCCAGCACCGCGTAATCGGCCATGGCGCTCACGTAGCGGGCAAAGTCGCCCCTATTCTCCAGCACATCGAGGGCGCCGCCCAGGCCAACATTGGAGGGGATATCAATTTCGAAGTCGTGCACCTGGTCGGCCAGCGTAGACCAAACATATTTGTTCAGGCACAGCTCGCCGCCTGCATCGGCAACGCAATCCATAATGGTCTGGAACTCACCGGCCGTGTAGTTGCTCAGCGTGTTGCGTATCAGATACTCGGAGAACGGGTTCACCTTCACATCCCGGTCGGCATCGGCGGCCAGGGCGCGCATACGGGTATTGCCGTAACTGGCATCGATAACCACATCCGGCCCCAGGGGCAGGCCGTTGGTGAATTCGATGATGGTGAAGCCTTCGCTGTCAGTGCGTGTGGAAATCGCGGGCTCATCAAGCACAGACAGGGCCTGGTTGGTGTAGTAAACACTCACCCTGTCCGGCTGCACGATTCTCAGGTTGCGGCGGGTAAGCTCGCCCTCGCTGGTAACGCCATCCGGTACTTCCATGGTCACACGGACTTCGTTGCTGGCCAGGCCGCCGGCGTTGGTGGAATCGCCCGTACTGCCGGAGCTGAAATCATCAACCGGATTCTTGTTGCTAGCGAAGTCGTTGGGCTGGCTGGCCGCGCCCTCAATGGCGTCTTCGCCACTTCCGCATCCGGCGGTGAGCAACAGAGTTGAGGAGAGCAATAAACCGAGTGTGAAACGCATGCCTGGCTATCCGTGCAGAAAATACAGGCAAACAGTCTAACAGTCGGATTCTCGGGAAAGCGTGAGGAAAAGCACGAAAGGGTTATGTAAAGAACGGGAAACGGGCCCCGGGGGAGGGGCCCGTTTCGGACAGAGCGGAAATCAGAAGAAAATCTTCATGCCCGCCATAACGCCTTCATCGAGATTGACGTCGCGTGAGGAATTCTCGATATCGGTGTTCAGATAACGGTAGCCGGCAAAGAGCTCGGCGTTCCGGATAACGCGATAGCTGCCACGCAGCTCGAGGCTGGTCATGTCATCCGAATCGCCGAACGAGAGAATGCTTGGCGCGTAGTGCAGGCCACCGGTGAATGACAGGCCGGGAACATTCGGGATGTTCACGGTGGCAAAACCGCCGAGACCCAGAGCACCGCCATCAGCGCGGTTCTGATCCCAGAATATGCCACGCATACCGATGCCTGCAGTTGTGGGCAGGTTACCGATAGCGGTGCGGCCCTGGGCGTGGAAATCCGCATTGAAGATGTCGCGGCCGCCTTCATGGTAGGTGTAGCCGGCGCCAAGCTGGACATCATTGTTGGTGTTGAAGAAGTTTACCTGGCCTTTGACCGAATCGTTGGTGAGGCTGAGGTCAACATCCCCTGCGAAAGCAGGCGCGGCAGCCAGTGAGAGAATCATCAGGGAAATCCGGGACGCTTTCATATCTGTGCACCTTCATTACGTTATTAGCGGAATTGGCGGTATGTTAACGGGGTGTACCGGGCCACTCAACTTAAAAGCCAGTAAGTCCCCGTTAACTTTCGTTTTTCGCAGGTCAGTGCCGGGTGGTCTCGCCGCCCTGGTCCAGATCCTCCGGTGATGCGTTCTCTGCGGGTACCCGGTATTCCTCGTTGGCCCAGGCCCCCAGGTCGATCAGTTTGCAGCGCTCGGAGCAGAACGGGCGCCAGGGGTTGGTCTCGGTCCATTCCACGGACTTCTTACAGGTTGGGCATTCAACGTTCATGGTTGCCTTCGGGGTTGGGAAACGTGTCTGGATGTCTGTGCCCTGATTTGAGAGAAAGCCTTCAGGAAGCAGCAGACGCCTGACAATATTGTTCCAGTACTGCCCGCAGCATTTCAATATTGACAGGCTTGGCAACAAAAGAATCCATACCGCATCGGCGGCAGCGTTCTTCGTCTTCTTCCATGGCACTGGCGGTCAGGGCCACTACGGGGATTCGCTCGCGGTTGTGGGCTTGTTCCCACTCCCGCAGGCGTCGGGTGGCTTCAAAACCGTCTACCCGGGGCATCACACAATCCATGAACACCAGATCGAAAGGGTGCCATTGCCACAGGCTGGCCGCCGCCTCGCCATCATTGGCGGTCATCACATCGCAACCGAGCTTCTCGAGCAGGCGGCGGGTCAGGGTGCGATTGACCGGGTTGTCTTCCACCAGCAGCACCTTCATCCGGCCACAGGGAAGTTCCCGGCGCCGGGCGGTATCGGAAACCGCCTGCAGGGAAAACCGGGTCAGGAAACGGCGTTCCTGTTTGGCGGCATCCGCAAACAACTGGTTCAGAATCGGCGTCAGGCAGGATTCCCGCAGCGACTTGCTCAGGAAGGCATCGGCACCGGCCTGGCGAAAATGTTCGGCATCGCCCCGTTGGGGGTTGGATGACAGGATCAACAGGCGCATGTCCGACCAGAGCGGATTGCTGCGAATCTGCCGGCACAGCAGGTCGCTGTCCATATCCGGCACAAACCCGTCCAGGATGATGGCATCGAAGGGCTGCTGGCCATCGAACGCCGTGCGCAGGGAGGTCAGCGCCTCCCCGGCAGATTTCACCGCCTCAATGTTTACCTCGTGGCGGGACAGCATCTCCAGGGTGATCTTGCGGGACAACTCGTAGGAATCCACCACCAGAATCCGGCGGTTTTTCACCATCCGGGTATCCGGCCGAACCCGGGCGGCGTTCTCGGGAGCGACGGGCAGGGTCAGCTCCATCCAGAAGGTAGAGCCCTCGCCCGGGCGGCTTTCCAGATCCATGGAGCCGTCCATCAGGCCTACCAACTGACGGCAGATAGTCAGCCCCAGACCAGCACCGGGCAACTGACGCTGGAACTGCTGGCCAAGCTGCACGTAGGGCTCATAAACCAGGGGCACATCTTCCGGGTTAATGCCCACACCGGTGTCTTCCACGGCAATGCGAAGGCGTGCCTTGTCGTCCCGGCGACCAAGGACTTCAATGCTGATCAGCACATGGCCGGAATCGGTAAACTTGATGGCGTTGGAGGTGAGGTTCAGCAGGATCTGGCGGATTCTTACCGGATCGCCCTTCAGGGCCCAGGGCAGGTTCTCGTCGATGCGAAGTTCCAGCGCCAGGCCCTTCTCCCTGGCGCGGGAACCCAGCATGTGCACCAGATCATTGAGGGTTTCCCGAAGATCAAACGGAATGTCATCCAGCACCAGCTTGCCGGCTTCCATGCTGGAGATATCCAGCAGATCGTTGATGATGGCAGAGAGGCTTTCGGAGGCGCTCAGCAGCGTCTGCACATATTCCCGTTGTTCCTGATCCAGGGGCGTGTCGGTCAGCAGATTGGCGTATCCCAATACGGACTGTAGCGGAATGCGCAGCTCGTGGCTGACATTGGCCAGGAACTGGTTCTTGGCGTGGTTGGCCCGCACCGCCTCGTCCCGTTCGCCCTGAGACTGGATTGTGGTCTGGCGAAGGGAGCGGGTGTCCTCCAGGATTTGCAGGCGCATCTTGTTCAGGGCCTGCTCCAGCTCCGAAAGCTCGTCTGGCGTCTTCCGCGTCTTGCGTTTGAGTTTCAGCGGGTCGACCAGCGCGTCCAGGTTGAGCCTTGCGGCGTAGTCAGCCATGGATTCCAGGTGCCGGGATAGCGTCAAACGCACAATCACAAGCAATCCCAGGGTGCCCAGCATAACCACGATGGACTGGAACAGCAGGTTTACCAGAGCCCGGTTGCGCAGGTCTGTGTAAATCTGGTCGATGGAGGAGGTAACCGTCAGCGTGCCTACGTTTTCCGGGCCGCGGGTACTGGAGCGGTCGAAAACGAGGGGGAAAGTCTGGGAGAGCACCCGACCCTCTGGGTAGGTGCCGGTCGTGAAGGTTTCGCCGGTGCTGGTCACCACCCGGCCATACTGGACCGCGGGAACCGCCTTCATGTCGTCCAGGGCGTTGGCCACTTCGCTGAAATTCATCAGCCAGATGTTGTTGCTCATACTGCCCGAAACCAGTTCCGCAGCGCGGGTCTGGTCGTTCAGAAGATCGTTCTTCCGCCGCTCAAATTCGCCGATAAGCTGAACGCCGGTGGCCACCAGAGAGAGAAACACGCTGAACAGCAATACGTAGGCGAGCAGCCTTGCCGCCAATGGCCGTATTCCCAATCGTTTGAAGAGCCGTTTTGAAGGCAAGGCACATATTCCCTGTGTCGACTACAAAATCACCAAAAGCAGTTTAACAGACCGTTAGCACTTCGACACGTTTCCGTGAATGATCATTCACAAATCGAAATCGTACGTTCAGATCGTATAAATGTGCGCCGTAGATGCGCTCCTCTTCGCGCCCACGCCGAAAAGACGGGCGTGGATCGTAAGCCACCACATCCTCGATCAGGGGGCGCAGTTCCGGATAGTCTTCCGGTGACAGCTGACGGATCTGCGCTTCCGCCTCCGGCAGAAAAACCACCTCCAGTCTTTCCGTGGGAGGAGAATCTGCCCACCCCAGGGTGGCCTCGGGCACTGAATCGGCGAAGGGCAGGTAGGGCTTGATGTCGAGAATCGGTGTGCCTTCGATCAGGTCATGATCGCTGATGCGCAGGATCAACTGGCCGTCTCTGCGAATCAGCCCCTCATTGCGGACCACCGACAGACCAAGACTGTTGGGCCGAAACGGTGAGCGACTGGCAAACACCCCCATCTTGCGGTTGCCGCCCAGCCGGGGAGGGCGCACCACTGGCCGCCATTCCGCCCGCACCGCTTCGTGAAACTGAAAGGTCAACCACAGGTGGCTCGCGGTCTCCAGCCCCCGGAATGCGTCTTCCCGGTCAAACGGTGGCTGGATGATCAGGTCGGCCCGGGCATGACGGGTCAGCCCCGGCTGGCGCGGCACACCGAACTTGTCCCGGAAGCAGGAGCGGGTAATGGCAATCGGCGTGAGGGTCAGGGCCTCGGCCGCTGGCTTTGAGGGGTGTCTTGGCATTACAAACGATCATCCTCGATAGTACCGGAGAAAAACATCTCCACCCGGAACACCACAGACGCCCGGTCTTTAAAGCTTTCCTCCCGAGGAAACTCCAACGCTGGAATCAACTCGGCATAAAGCCAGTTACTATGCAGTCGGTAGCGAAACGTGAGATCTGTGAACGCAGAAGTGGTGCGCCACGAAGGTTTACTTTCCCCGAGAACGCCCAGTCTCGGCGTTACAATCAGCCGGTTATTCATGCGCTTGCGCATGCTGAATATCTGGCCGGCGACAAATTCCTTGTCGTTGTGCACCCACTCCAGCTCTGAAGACGAGCGAAAGTACCATTCATTGCCGACGGGGCGCCCAACACCAACCCAGGTTCGCTCGCCCCAGCCGTCCTGATGAAAATAATAGAACCGCTGCTGGGCGTTGAGAATCCACTTGTCGTCCAGGCGCCAGCGTTTCTCAGCGGTCGCGCGCCAGAAGGCATCTGGCGGAAGCCTCAGCCGCACACCCACATCGTTGGAGAAATTGATAGCATCGCCAATCTGGGTCAGGTAGCGCAGCGCGCCGGTGGCTTCCGTGTCGGAACGTTCCGGCTCGGTCAGCTGCCGGTCCCGCTGGCGCTCGCCGAGGGGAATCAGTTCCTCGCTTTCGCTCTCGATAACCAGCCTCAGCTTTCGTTCAGTGGTGGGAATGTCGAGACGAAATCGCGCTTCCGGCTCGAACTGTGCCGGATCGCCATATTCGGATTCCGTTGCAAAGCCAACCCGCAGATAGCTCTCGTTGTTGGGCAGGCTCTGGGCGCTGCCGGAGAGCGTCCGGTCCGCCCACTGCCCAACCGACTGGATCTTCTGCCCGTGTAGTCGCTCCTGGCGCAACACCCAGTTACTGAACTTCAACCAGTACGAATCCCTCGGATCGGCCCAGTATTCGTCTGGCTCGAAGGTGTAAAAACCGATCGGTAGCTGAGCCGGGGAGAGAATCTCTGCCACAGAACGCTCCCGGACCTCGAAGACCGGCTCAATGCTGTGGCCCGGGGAAGAGAATGTCAGAGACAGTGCCGCGGCAAGACCTGCAAAACGAGAGCGTAAAAACCAGTCAGCCAAAATCCACCAGCAACCTTTCATGCAGCTCCCGCACCTGACGCGTTACATCCTCCAGAGGGCGGTCATTATCAATCACCTCATCCGCACGCGCCAGCCGATCTTCGCGCGACATCTGAGCCGCAATGATCCGCTCAACCTGCGCCCTGGAATTCGTGTCCCGGGCCATGGTGCGTTCAAGTTGAACGTCTTTCGGCACGTCGATCACGATAATGCGGTCAACCAGCTCGTGCTGATCGGTTTCGAGGAGGAGAGGGGAGACCAGAAGCACATAGGGAAGCTGGTAATTCTCCGGGCTCAACTGCCGAATCAATTCCTCGCGGATGATCGGGTGCAAGAGCGCCTCCAGCCAGGCTCGCTCTTCCGGCTTCTCAAAAACAATGCCACGAAGTTGCGCCCGATCCAGAGAACCCTCGGAAGTCAGAATATCCTCTCCAAAATGCTCCGCAATCTCAGCAAGAGCGGTCGTTCCCGGCTCCACCACCTCCCGGGCAACATCATCGGCATCTACCCAATGAACGCCAAGCTCACCGAATAGCCGAGCCACAGTGGATTTTCCGGAACCAATCCCGCCGGTAAGGCCGATAACCGCCATTGAAACTCCATGTCAGAATTGCGTGTCGGATTACGCTGCGCTAATCCGACCTACAAAAAATTCCGCAAGTTCAACGTAGGTCGTATTACCAGTAGGTCGGATTAGGCGAAGCCGTAATCCGACAACCACCCCAAGCCGTAATCCGACAACCACTCCAAGCCGTAATCCGGCAACCACCCCCACGTAGGTCGGATTAGCGCAGCGTAATCCGACACCCCACTAAACTCCAAGGAACCCAAACCAAACCGCCTGAATCTCACCCCCAAACCACAAACAAATCAACCCCGCCGTGGCCAAATACGGCCCAAACGGAATCGGCACCTCCCGCCCATGCTTCCTGAACACCATCAAGCTGATACCCACTACCGCACCAACCACCGAGGAAAGCAAAATCACCGCCGGTAACAACTGCCACCCAAGCCAGGCACCAAGCGCAGCCAGCAATTTAAAGTCCCCATGCCCCATACCTTCCTTGCCGGTAACCAGCTTGAACAGCCAATAAACTGACCAAAGCGAAAGATACCCGGCCACCGCACCCCAAAAGGCACTGTTGAAGTCCGTAAGCACACCGAAATAATTCAGCACCAGCCCCAGCCACATTAGCGGCAGGGTTATGCTATCCGGCAGAAGCTGGGTGTCGAAATCAATAACGGTCAGAGCGACCAGAGACCAAACCAACAAAAGGGCCCAAAGCGCCGACTCGTTCGGCCCGATGACAGCAATGGTTACCACCGAGAAAATCGCAGTAACGGCTTCAATGATCGGATAGCGCGGCGAGATGGGAGCTTTGCACGAAGCGCATTTGCCCCGAAGAACCAACCAGCTGATAACCGGAATATTTTCCCAGGCCCGGATACCATGGCCACAGGAAGGGCAGGTGGAAGCCGGTTTGGACAGGGTAATCCGTTCTTCATCTTTGCGCTGTTTTTCAGGCAGCTCCAGGAATTCCTCGCACTGGCAGCGCCAGTCCTGATGCATCATTTTTGGTAGCCTCAGAATGACGACATTCAGGAAGCTGCCGATGCAGAGGGATACGAGAATAACCGAAAGGTAAAGTAGCCAGGGAGTGGCGAGAAAGGCGTCCAGAGTAATCATCAACTATCCGAGAATCAGGCGGGGGAACTCGGGGTCAGAAGAACTTTTTCTTCTGACCCCACTCAACGTCTAGCGGAGCTATGGGGCCAGGTATTTAACCAACAACCTGACCCATCTGGAAGATCGGCAGGTACATGGCAATGATCAAGCCGCCAACCAGAACACCCAGAACCGCCATGATCATCGGTTCCATCAGGGCGGTCAGGTTATCGACCATGTCGTCAACGACTGCCTCGTAATGCTCCGCCACCTTGGCCAGCATCTCGTCCAGGTTACCGGATTCTTCACCGATGGCTGTGAGCTGAACAGCCATCACCGGGAATACGTCTTGTTGGCGCATTGAGGCCTGGAGCTGTGTGCCGCTGGATACGTCGTTTTTGATGCGGTCGATCGCGTCCCGGTAGACCGCGTTGCCGGTGGCACCGGCTACAGAGTCAAGGGCATCGACAAGCGGAACACCCGCAGCGAAGGTCGTTGAGAGAACGCGGCCGAATTTCGCAACGGCCGATTTGTCCAGAATTTCCCCAACTACAGGGAGCTTAAGAACATACTTGTCCACGAGGTCCGAAAACCTTGTTGAACGGCGTTTTGCTTCTTTGAATAGGAATATGGTGCCAACAATGCCCAACAGCACCACGAACCACCAGCTTTGCAACCACTCAGATAGTTCCACCACCATTTGAGTAAATACAGGTAGCTCTGCGCCGAATCCTTGGAAAAGACTTTCAAACTGTGGAACAACTTTTACCAGTAGAATTGATGTAACGATGATTGCAACGACAATAACCGCGATGGGGTAGGTCATTGCCTTTTTTACTTTCTTCTTGAGGTTTTCTGTTTTTTCCAGATACGTTGCAATTCGATCTAACATTGCTTCAAGCGCACCGGCCTTCTCACCGGAATCGACAAGGTTGCAGTAGAGATCATCGAAATACTTCGGATGTTTACGAAGCGAACCCGCAAAGCTGGTACCAGACGAAATATCATTACGGATACTCATTACCAGTTCCTGGAGCCCCTTGTTCTCCAAGCCATCCGCAACAATATCAAAGCTTTGCACCAGCGGCACGCCCGCTTTCATCATGGTCGCCAGCTGTCGAGTCAACATGGCAATGTCGAAGGGTGTAATCTTCTTGCTGCCACCGAAAAGCGGCTTAGGCTTTTTCTTGACCTTATCCGGAATAATGCCTTGTTTACGAAGCTGGGCTTTAACCAAAGCCAGGTTGGAGCCAGTTAGCTCACCCTTGGACTTGTTACCCTTCCGGTCTTTCCCTTCCCAAACGTATGATTCCAGCTTCTGTGCTTTTTCTGCCATGCTTAATCCTTCGTCACGCGATTGGCTTCCTCAAGGCTTGTCACGCCTTCAATCACTTTCATAAGTGCCGACTGGCGCAAGTTACGGAAGCCTTCAGCCTGAGCCTGCTTTGCAATTTTGATGGAGCTGGCCTCTTCCATAATCATGTTCGCCAGCTCGTCTGTAATTTTGACCACTTCGTAAATCCCGACGCGGCCTTTATATCCTCCATTGCATTTATCACAGCCCTTGGGGCGGTACAACGTGAAGCCTGTATCAATTTGTTCCTGTGTGAACCCTTCCTCCAAAAGCACATCTTTCGGGACTTCGAAGGGTTGCTTGCAGGCGTTGCACAGTCGTCTACCCAGGCGCTGGGCAATAATCAGGCTCACCGAAGTAGCGATGTTGAACGCGGGTACGCCCATATTCATCATCCGGGTGAGCGTCTCTGCTGCACTGTTTGTGTGGAGGGTTGAGAGAACCAAGTGCCCGGTCTGTGCCGCTTTGATAGCAATGTTAGCCGTTTCCAGGTCCCGAATCTCACCGACCATGATTACATCGGGATCCTGGCGCAGGAAGGCTCTCAGGGCTTCGGCAAAACCTAGTCCCACACGGTTGTTCACGTTAACCTGATTGATGCCCTCCAGGTTGATTTCTGCCGGGTCTTCTGCTGTAGAAATGTTGATGTCTGCAGTGTTCAGAATATTCAGGCCCGTATACAGAGAAACTGTTTTGCCCGAGCCGGTTGGGCCTGTCACCAGAATCATGCCTTGTGGCTGTTTCAGAGCCTCCAGGTACATCTCTTTCTGATCTTCTTCATAACCGAGCACGTCAATGCCCAGTTTCGCCTGGCTGGGATCAAGAATCCGCAAAACGATCTTCTCACCCCAGAGGGTGGGCAGAGTGTTTACACGGAAATCGATGGCTTTTGTTTTGGACAGCTTCATCTTGATACGGCCGTCCTGAGGAACCCGCCTTTCCGAAATATCGAGCTGAGCCATGATTTTTACGCGAGCAGAGATCTTTGGGGCTAGCTTGATGGATGGACGCGAGACTTCTTTCAATATGCCGTCCGTGCGGTACCGAACTCGATAAACTTTTTCATAAGGTTCGAAGTGAATGTCAGATGCACCCCCACGAATGGCATCCAAAAGCATCTTGTTCACATACTTAACTATCGGGGCGTCATCTACATCGCTGGCAACAACTGCGTTATCGTCTTCTTGCTCGCCGCCTTCAGTTTCAACACCCTCAAGATCGGAGTCGTCCAGATCACCCATTGTGGTGTCCTGGGACTCAAGATATTTGTCGATTGCGTCCCGAAGCTTGGCATCGTCTACCAACACGGCATCGGTACTGAGGCCGGTGTTGAATTTGATCTCGTCTAGAGCCTGAATGTTAGTGGGATCCGAAACAGCGATGAAGAGCCTGTTCCCTCTTTTGTATAGCGGTAGAGCGTTGTGCTTGCGGACCAGCTTCTCGTCTACCACTTTCTCGGGCATCATTTCCGGGAGAAACGCTGACAAATCAAGGACAGATACCCCGAATTCCATAGCGGCTGAAAAAGCAAGCTTCGAGCTATCGGCCAGGTTGTTTTGCGTGAGGTAGGTAATCAGCGGAATCCGATTTTGCGAAGCTTGCAGGAAAGCGTCCTTTGCGGTTGGCTCATCCAGCAACCCGTCATCCACGAAACGCCTTGCAAGCCCAGTTAAGGTGATATTGCTTTTATTAGTAGACATAAATTAAGTAAGAAACGCAGCCTAAGTTACTGAAACCGGAGTTTTGTCGATTGCAGTGAGTTTAGATGGCTGGCCTCGGTTTGGAAAGGACCGATAGCAATCAGTTACGCAAGCGGTAGTCAAAGCAAAGTTTTTTTCTGGTGCACCCCCATCGAAAAAGGCTTGATTTGCTATCCAGGTGACAAAAAACGTCACCAACTGACGTCAGTGAGCATGGCGACCTCCAAGCTTTTGGATCTGGAAGTGTTGGCGATTGAATCTATAACTAATTGATATTGCTGGATAAATATTAGTTTGTCTGTAGCTTAAAAGAACTTGGCACGGCCAATGCTTGGATCCTTTCAGGCTCAAATTACCGGTCGCGGGGCACGAACCCACCGGGCCCGGGCCAGAAAAGGTTAGAAACCGACAAACACAGAGGTCGAAAATGAAAAACATTCAAATCAATCATGCCCAAAAGGGTTTTACCTTGATCGAATTGATGATCGTTGTTGCGATCATTGGTATCTTGGCCGCAATTGCTATTCCGCAGTATCAGGATTATACCGCGCGGACTCAGGTTAACCGCTCCTACAGCGAGATCTCTGCTCTTCGCACTGCAGTTGAAGAAAACCTGACTCGGGGCAACATCAGTTTCACGTGGGAAGATCTCGGTTTCGTTCAGTCTAACCTTACTAATGCGGTTACTGTAACGGATTCCATCGACTTCTCTGGTGGTGACGGCATTCTGGAAGTTACTCTGGGCGGTAACGCTGGTGCTGGCATCCAGGGCGCAACCATTGAGTTGGCCCGCGAGACCGATGGCACTTGGACTTGTTACGTAGACGGCTCTGGTGCAAGCGACTGGAAGTCCAACTATGTACCGGCTGGCTGTCAGGAAGGCGCTGCTCCGTAACAAGCGTTTGCAGCTAGCTTGACTTTAGAGCGCCCACCTTATCAGGTGGGCGTTTTATTTTATTTGAGAGAAAACCATGAGAGCTTTCCCAATACTGCTTGCTATTGTTTTTGGCCTGCCGTTGAACTTGTACCCCTTGAGTGATTTCCCGAAAGACTTCCTTGGGATTGCCTTATTTTCCGTTTTCTCTCTGGCCGTGATTTGGAAATACTCTCCCAGGATTTACAGCTCTACGGCCATCTATGCGATCTTGCTACTTTGCCTTAGTTTTCTGCTCACAGCTTTTCTGGGTGGTGGGTCACTCTCAGGGCAGTATTTTCAAACCTACCTCATTTTCTTCTTTGCGACCTTACTCATAGCGGTTGCGGTGCCAACCCTCATCGAAAATGTTGGTAGGGAGACTGTCTCTTCAATTCTCATTAGGGGGATTTTTTATAGCGGCGTTATTGTCTCCTGTGTAGCTCTGCTTCGTTACTATGGGGTTTTGAAGCTCGCTCTCCCTTGGGTGGCTTTGGATGGAGACAGGTTAGCCGGACCTTGGGGGCAGGCTAATCTTACAGCCTTGATTCTTGCTCTATCGGTTTTGAGCGCCATCTACTATTTGGAGAATACCAGTGGCCTCCGAAAAGCAGTTGTGTATTTCCTTGTTACTCTGTTTTTGTTCTGTGCTGTACTCACGGGTAGCAGGTCCTGGTATTTATTCCTGGTTGTCGGAATTTTGGTGCCGGGTTTCTATTACATTAAAACCGGATTCTCAAATTTATCCATCAGGCCCCAAATTTCTTCTTATTTGAAGAAGTACGCTCTCGTCATATTGCTTTTTGCTTTAGTAAAAGCAGTTGCACCTACTGTTGATGACTCAATTGGTCAAAAAATGAGGGAGCTTGGTTTGCTTGAGCGTGCCTCAGCAGGCGCGATGCTTAACGCCAGAGCCAACCTTGCCAGCCCCGAGAGGTTTTCCGAATGGCAGAAGTCTCTTCAAAACCTTGAATATATGGATAGCCTCGCATTTGGGCACGGATTAGGGCGTTATGGCAACTTCAGTTTCAGTGTTGAAGCAGAGAAGAATCCTGTAGCGAGTAGTAACAACTTGTGGTCGCATCCCCATAACCTTCTCATTCTGGCTTTGATTGAATGGGGTTTGGTAGGCCTCTTGGCTTTAATATTTGTGCTGGTATATATCGCCTATCATTTCGTGAAGTCAGAATACTCACTCACCAATACGTTGATGTTTTCCATATCGGGCATTGTTTTGGCCCAGAATATGGTTGAATTTTCATTTTGGTATTTTCCTTTCCTTGCGATCTTCGTGTTCTGTATTTCGACCTTCCTTCCGAGAATTCACTTGGGTGTTAAAGATCGTTGGCTGCCTCGGCTAGTATGCGGACTATTCTTTATAGTTTTTCTTCCCACTGGATTGCGCTCTGCCATCGATTATTATTCGCTAGTGAGCATATTTAACTCCAGCGAGATGAGCTCCAATGAAGCTCATTCGCTCGAATTGATAAAGTTGAGTCCATTAATTGGGCATGCTGCATATAAGGTGGATATTGTTAAGAGTCGGCCGAGCTTCGCATCCGCTGAGCGCGAATTCTCAGAAATTTCCGGTCTGATGGATCTCAGGCCTGAGCCCGTTTTCGTGATGAGGCATGCTGTTTTATCAAGCGTTGTTTTAGATGAAGATTCATCTTGTGATCTGTTGAGGGTTACTGCTCGGGAGTTCCCGTTCACTCTTGATACGGCACTGGATGATTTGGGTTATCTTGCCGAAGCAGGAGCTGATGTGGATGTGCACTTTTTCAGTTTTTGTCTGCTGCAGGGAATGGCTGAAAGGGAGATTGACTAAGCAGATTGATTTTTTCAGGTGGAACTGGTCTTAAGTTATGTCGTGGATTGAAGGCTGGCCCTATTCTTGCTCAGCTCTAATTACTGTCTTAAAGAGAAGTTGAGAGTGATATTGCCGATGGCCACAAAAATTCGCGGTTTTACCTTAATAGAGTTAATGATTGTTGTCGCGATCATCGGGGTTTTGGCGTCAGTCGCATTGCCCCTGTACCAGGATTACGTTCTCAAAACCCAGATTAACCGTGCCGTTTCGGAGCTTGCTGCTTACAAAGCTCCGTTTGAGGCTCAGGTATCAAACGGATCTGGTGTTACAAACGAGGATTTGGGTTATGTTGTGTCGAATATTACTTCGGGGTCTGGAGCTGTAAACATTGGAACCCTGAACGGTGACGGTTCTGGGCACATTCAAGTGACAATGGGTGGCAATGCTCATCCCCGTTTGTCAGGCGTTGTTCTCCGTTTCGAGCGTGACACCTCTGGTAGATGGCAGTGTGTCATAGATTCGAGCTCTGCTTCAGGGTTGAACGGGGTTTTTGGTCTGTCAGATTGCACTGTGATCTGAATTTTTCGGGACTTCGGGTTTTATACTTGGACCTCGTCAAACAACTCCGGCACCTCAACGTCCCAACCAAATTTGTCACGAATCCTTTTGCGCATTATGTCACTTGCGACCATCTCCCCGTGAGTGACGTAAACTTTTTCAGGCTTGAGCGAGCCTTGCTCCAGCCAAGCCAAAATTTCAGTGTAATCCCCATGCGCGGAGAGCGAGTCAAGGTTATGAATTTCGGCCTTAACCGGCCAGTATTCACCATGAATCTTCACCGATTCTGCACCATTTACCAGTGCATCCCCACGAGTACCCGGAGCCTGGAAACCTGCAAACACGACGCTGTTACGAGGATTGGGTAGCAAGGTCTTCAAATGGTGGAGAACGCGACCACCACTGGCCATCCCGCTCGCAGAAATAATCACGCATGGGTAACGCACAGCGTCCAGCTCAATGGATTCTTCAACTTTGCGTACGAACTCGGTTTTCTCGTCAATCAATTCACATTGAGCGGCATTGAGCTTGTGCTCCTTGTGGTGTTTGCAGAATATTTCAGTGGCCTTGATGGCCATTGGGCTGTTCAGGAACACGGGCAGCTTGGGAATCTTCCCGTCCCCCATAATCTTGTGAATGACATAAAGCAGCATCTGTGCCCGGCCAACGGCAAACGCTGGTAAAAGCACAATGCCCCCGCGGCCGGCGGTTCTGGTAATGATGTCTGCCAGCTCTGCTTCCGGATCTGTCTCGCCGTGGGCGCGATCTCCATAAGTGGATTCACACACCAGCACATCGGCTTTCTGGAGTGGCTCTGGCGGCCGCATGATGATGTCGTTCTGCCGCCCCACGTCTCCGCTGAACACAACCGTTCTGTCTGCGCCTTTGTGATGAACATGCACGCAGGAAGAGCCCAGAATATGCCCTGCCGGGGTAAAGGTTACCTGGAATCCTTTCACCGGCTCGAACGTTTCATGGTAATGCAGGGACTCAAAATGCTTGAGGGCTTCCCAGGCGTCTTTCTCGGTAAACAGTGGCTCCGGATTTTCGTGCTTGGAGAATTTCTTTCGGAAAGCGTACTTTGCGTCTTCCTCCTGCAGAAAGCCGGCGTCTGGCAACAGAACCTTACACAGTTCATGGGTGGCTTTGGTGCAGTAAACCTTGCCTTTGAAGCCGTTTTTCACCAGGGCTGGTAAATAGCCGGAATGATCGATATGCGCATGGGTAAGCACCACCGCATCAATAGTGGATGGATCCACCGGAAACTTCGCCCAGTTGCGCCGGCGCAGGGTTTTTACGCCCTGGTACATTCCGCAATCCACCAGCAGCCGATGCTTGTCGTCTGAGAGCAGGTAACGCGAGCCGGTGACTGTTCCTGTGCCGCCAAGGAAGCGAAGTTTCATAGAGGCGTCCTTCTGGTTCTTTATAAAGGGAGTGTTACTATTACCCATCATAGTTCATAACGTTTTGATCTGAAGCAGGAAGCGAATCGCATGCATTACAGCTCCATCCTCCCGGATGTCATTAAAGTGGCTGATGAGGCCAGTGAGAAAGTGCTGCACATTTACCAGTCCGACTTCAAGGTAAACTACAAGGAAGATCATTCCCCCATTACGGCTGCAGACACCGCTGCTCACGATATCATCACCCACGGCCTTCGCAGAATCAGCCGGGACATCCCGATTCTTTCAGAGGAAGGCAAAGACATCCCCTGGGAAGAGCGCAAACACTGGCGCCGATTCTGGTTGGTAGACCCCGTAGACGGCACCAAGGATTTCACGCAGCGCACCGGCGAGTTCACTGTCAACATCGCCATGATTGAGGACGGTGAGCCGGTTATGGGTGTAGTCATCGCCCCGGCCCTGAAAGAAGCCTACTGGGGTGTGGTCGGAGAGGGTGCCCATGTGCGAGATCGTACCGGCAAAGTTCACAAAATTCGGGTGGCGGAGCCTAAAGAAATAAAGCGGGTAATGGCCAGCAAGAATCACCTTAACCCGGAAACCAGAGCATTCATCGATAAGCTCGGCGAGCACGAACTCGTTCAGGCGGGCAGTTCGCTCAAGTTTTGCCGTATTGCCGAGGGGCACGCAGATATCTACCCACGCATGGGGCCAACCTGCGAGTGGGATACAGGCGCAGCGCAGGCGGTACTGGTGGCGGCTGGTGGGACAGTTCAAACTGTAGATGGCAAGCCATTGAAATACGGCAAACAAGATGTGTTAAATCCGTATTTCATTGCGGCGGGAAGCTGGTACATTCCGCAGCCATGACATGGTACGCAGTCCAGCACAAACCCGCCCAGGGTGATCGCGCCCTCACACATCTCCAGAATCAGGGCATTGCCTGCTTCTACCCGAAAGTCAGTGTTGAGAAAATCAATAGTGGAAAACGCTCTAAGAAACTTGAGCCGTTGTTTCCCGGTTATCTGTTCGTAAATCTTGAGCAGAGCGATCCAATGTGGTCGAGGCTGCGCTCCACCCGAGGAGTTCTCCGTATTGTGGGCTTTGCCAACAAGCCCGCACCCATTAGTGATACTGTGATTCAGCATATAAAGGAGAGTCTCGACTCAGTAGCAGAACTGGGCGGCATCAAGCCAGGCCAGGCTGTGCAACTGAATGAAGGGCCTTTTGAAGGTATCAACGCCATCTTCCAGTCTTACGATGGCGAGGCGCGAGCAATCGTATTGATCAACTTTATGCAAAAACAGCAAATGGTAAGGGTTCCAGTCTCCGCTCTAAAAAGGTGAGAGGTCTAAAGAGATCGTCTTCCTTCCCGCTGCGGATGCCAATAATTGCATCTCCAACTCTTTAACAATTCTTTACGGCCGCAACCCCCTGAAATCAATGTGTCAGACTTTTTGTCACTTGCTTGTCACAGACGATGACGTAGAATCGTCACGCTTCTGAAATAGAACATTCATCTACCGACAAGGATACAGTTGGGATTCAGTTGTTCCCTTCCTTTTGCCTGTTTCCTGTCGCTTTTCAGATTATTTTATTGTTTGACCTTAAAACACTGGGCCCTGGTCGGTGGGGCGGTAGCGTGCTTGAGAGATCCCAGCTTAAATGAATGACATGTCCAGACCGCAGATTCCCGGAGTTTCCCTGAATAGGGTTTCGCTGCAAAAAAGAACGCATGAGTTTCCCCTGGCGCCACAGGCGAGTGGCCGTGTTCAGTTTGCCTTTTGGGTACAATGGGCCGTGGCCACTCTCATTCAATGCAGTTTGCTCATCTGGCTTGCAGCTGGAAAAACGGGGAGCGATGTGGCTTCACACTATCGAATGCTGGCGGTAGTTTCTTCGTTACTCGCAATTCCTCTCTTCGCTGTCTTCCGCGCTTACAGCATCCGTAGTGGCTATCTGGTGGGTATCGCCAGGATTCTTGCCGCCTGGTCGACGCTGGTGGCCATGCTCGCATTCATCGCTTTCGTGACCAAAACCAGTGAGAGTTACTCGAGAGAAGTGGTTTTGCAGTGGGTTGCCGGTGGTTTCGGCCTTCAGGCATTGGCGTTCGTACCCGTGCATAAGGTCGTTCGCAGAATGGATAAGCGCCACCGCTTTGCGAATGCTTCTGTGATTATCGGTTGTGGTGACATTGCCCTTACTTTGGCAACCAAGCTGCGCCACGAACGGAAGGAAAATATGCTGGGGATGGTTTGCCTGGATGATGAGGAACCTCACAACGGTAACGCCGAAACACCCTACTATCCGACTTTGGGAGCGGTCAGCCAGTTACGATCCATTCTCCGCGACAACCGCGTCAGCCGTGTCTACATCGCGTTGCCCGCCAAGGAAACGGACCAGATTGAAGGCCTTTATGTTGACCTTCTCGATGCCAGCGTTGATGTGGTCTGGGTGCCCGATTTTGCCAATCTCAAGCTGCTGAACCACAGTATCTACAGCCTGGGTGGAATGCCGGCAATCAACCTGAATGAGAGCCCGCTCACCTCATACCCGGGCAGCGCCCTCCTGAAGTCCATCATGGACAGAACCTGTGCGCTACTTGGTATTCTATTGCTCAGCCCACTTTTGTTGGGTGTCGCTATTGCGGTGAAACTCAGCTCGCCGGGTCCTGTACTGTTCCGCCAAAAACGCCATGGCTGGAACGGCAACATTATCGAAGTGCTGAAGTTCCGCTCAATGCGTATGCACGATGATCAGAAAGTAAAACAGGCAACCAAGGACGATCCTCGTGTAACGCCGGTTGGAAGATTCCTGCGCCGCTCCTCAATCGATGAGCTGCCGCAGCTTTTTAATGTGCTCAAAGGGGACATGTCCCTCGTTGGCCCCAGGCCGCATGCTATTGCCCACAATGACTACTATTCCGATAAAATCATTGCCTACATGGCGCGGCACCGCATCAAGCCGGGAATTACCGGGTTGGCACAGATAAGCGGATACCGTGGAGAAACAGAAACCATCGACAAGATGCAGAAGCGGGTAGAGCTGGACCTTGATTACATCAACCACTGGAGCCTGTGGCTGGATATCAAGATTCTTATAAAAACGCCTCTGACACTTATCTCGAAAGACATCTACTAACTAGACCTTTTCGGCTTGAATCAATGCGACGTGTAATAACAATACTGTGTGCGGGTGTGTTTCTTGCGGCCCCGTTGCAAGCTTTTGCCGCCCCCTGGCTTGGGCCCGGAGACGCGCGGGCGCGCCACTCCATCCAGAAACTGTCCGACCGTGGTCACCTTGATGCGTCCACAACAACCTGGCCAATCAATTGGGCAGATCTGGAGCAGGGGCTGGATGAAAGCAGTGATAGCTCCGTGGCCACTCAGCGCGCCTATCTGGGATTTGAGAGGGAACAGCAGGCAGAAACTGGTTTCCGTGGAGAACTTAAGCTTGAGGGCGCCAACGATCCAGCCTTCCTCCGTGGCTTCTACGATCTGCCCCGGGAGGAAGGCCAGCTTACCGCAACGCTTCAATGGCAGGGCGAAGCCTGGGCTGCAGGGATTTCACCGTCGGCAGTTGCAGATCCTGGCGATGGCAAGGAGTTCAGGCTTGATGGCTCTTACGTTGCCGCAACGGCAGGTAACTGGGTGCTCGGGGTCGGCGCTATCGACCGTTGGTGGGGGCCGGGCTGGCAATCCACGATGATTCTCTCTAACAACGCCAGGCCTATTCCCGCCGTATGGATTGACAGAAAGGCCAGTCTGGCCCCTGAATCTGATTTGCTTTCATGGGTTGGCCCTTGGAAGCTGAACCTGTTTCTGGGGCAGCTTGAAGAAGAACGTGCCATTCCCGATGCCAAAATAATAGGTATGAGGGTAACGTTTATACCCGCAGAGGGGCTCGAAATCGGGCTTTCCCGAATCATTATGTTTGGCGGGGAAGGAAGGCCAGAGGGGCTGTCTACAGTATGGGATGCCTTGATTGGCAAAGACAATATCGAAGTAGACGAGGGTGAGACTGGAGAAGACGATGCCAGTAACCAGATAGCGACTATTGATGCCCGGTACGGTTTCCCAGTGGGTGAACAAACCATGGGCCTATACGCCCAGATGATGGGTGAAGACGAGGCCGGCTATCTGCCCTCCCGGAAATCCTGGCTCTTTGGCATAGATTGGACAACGCAAGTCCTCAGTTCTGATCAGCAATGGTTCGTCGAATTCACTAATACGTTGGCCGAGGACCTGATCGGCGACCCAAGGCCAAATTACGCATACGACCACTTCAATTACACCACAGGCTATCAGTACTACGGCAGGGCGGTTGGCTCTACCTTTGATGCAGACGCGGAAGCGCTATCGTTGGGTCTTTTGAATTTCCTGCCGGACGGCAGCAACCTGACAGCAACCTTCACCTACGCCAACCTCAATAAAGACGGAGGCAACCGCGTGAGCCAGCCCGACGACGAGGTGTTTTATAACGTACCGGATGGCGCTCAGAAAGTTTCGATAGCCAATCTCGGATACGGCAACGAAGTCCTCGGTGGGTGGCTGGATTTGAACCTTCAATTGACCGATAAAGAAATTCAACTTCTGGGCGGGGAAAAGGACCGTTGGTCCCTCTCTGCTTCCTGGAAGTACCGCTTCTAATTCAAATTCTACAGGCTTGGATTTAACCAGTGACGGCTAAAAAACTTCTTTTTACCATGCTCCTTGTGCTGCCTCTTGCCAGCTACGCACAGTCGATTACTCCGGCTCAGATTGAACAGTTTAAAAGCCTGCCGAAAGCCCAGCAGGAGGCACTCGCCAGGCAATACGGTGTCGATCTTGACGCCCTGACCGGGGGAAATCAGGCTGCCAGTCGTCCGCAGCCTGTTCAGGTAGTGGAACCGGTCAATCAGATTACCGATCAGGAAAGGGACAAAGCGGCCGAAGAACGTGAAGAAGATGAAAAGGCTGCTGAAAAGAACAATGGTTTAAAGCCCTTTGGATATGACCTGTTTGCCGGTGACCCGAGTACCTTTGCGCCGGTCACTGAAATCCCCGTGCCAACGGATTACACCCTCGGACCAGGTGATGTGCTGCGTGTTCAGCTGTGGGGCAAGGAAAACCAGAACCTGGAGTTGCCTGTCAGCCGTGACGGCACCATCAGTTTCCCGGATTCTGGCCCGCTGAGTGTTGCCGGGTTGGGTTTCGATGAGGCCCGGCAGCAAATCAGAACGCGTGTCTCTGAACAGTATATTGGAGTGCAGGCGAGTATTTCTCTCGGTGAACTACGCAGTATGCGAGTGTTTGTATTGGGCGAGGCGCGCAATCCTGGCTCCTACACAGTCAGCTCACTTTCCACTATCACAAACGCCCTGTATGTTTCAGGTGGAATAAATAGAACAGGGTCATTGCGAAATGTTCAACACAAGCGGGACGGTAAACTGCTGGGCACACTTGATTTGTACGATTTGCTCCTGCAAGGGGACAGCAGCGGCGATAACCGCTTGCAGCCAGGAGACGTCATCTTCATTCCGCCGGTTGGCAAACGCGTCGGGATTGAGGGTGAAGTATACCGGCCGGCACTCTACGAGTTGGACGGTGAAGGGACACTCGCGCAATTGGTAAAGATGGCCGGCGGACTTACCCCGCAGGCGTATCCACAACGCATCAACATCGAGCGTACCAACAAGGACTTCCTGCGTATCATCGCGGAGGCGGATTACACCAGCCAGAGTGGCCTTAAGGCAGCAATTCAGGCCGGTGACCGAGTAACGATTCCTTCAATTGCCGATATTACCGGCCAGTATGTGGAAGTTCAGGGGGCCGCGGCCCGAACCGGCAAGTTCGCCTGGATTCCGGGTATGCGCGTTAGCTCATTAATCAAAAATCTGGACGCAGATTTGCGGCCCATTGCCGATAAGCAATATGCAGCGATTGTGCGTACCGACCAGCAAAACGACACTATTTCGGTATTGAACCTAAGGCTGAGGGACGCCGTGCAGAACCCGGGAAGCCAGCACGATCTGCAATTGAAGGAAAAGGATCGACTGCTGTTCTTCTCCAGTGCGGGGAAAGTTGCGAACCATACTACAGTCAGCGGAGAGGCCCCGGAGACTTATACCCGTGAGAGACTTTTTGAGCCGGTGATACAGCGCCTAAAAGCACAGGCGAGCCCCGCGAACCCGCAGCAAACCATCTCCATCAGTGGCCCGGTTCGTTACCCCGGAGAATACCCGCTGCCCGCATCACAACGGCTGGAAGACGCAATTTTTGTGGCCGGCGGCCTTAAGGACTCCGCTTCCCTGTACCAGGCTGAAGTTGCCCGCTACATAGTAGATGATAATGGCGTGGGTCAGACCCGCATCCTGAACGTGAATCTGGCGGATGCCATGGCCGGGCGAAGCAACATCGAACTGCAAAGCCGGGATAGGGTTTTGATCAAATCAATACCCGAGTTTGCAAAAACCCGCATTATCAGGCTTCAGGGTGAAGTGCGGTATCCTGGGGAGTACACCTTCCGTGATGGCGAAACGCTCAGAGAGGTGCTGAAACGCGCCGGTGGTTTGACAGACAATGCTTTCCCTCGTGGTGCCGTGTTCACAAGAGAGAAGCTTCGTCGGTTGGAGGCTCAGCGTCTGCGTGAAGCTGAGGAGCGCCTGCAAGGCGATCTACTGGGTGTCCAGTTGGAAGGTGACAGTTTCGGCGGTCAGACTAATCAGCGCATTCAGCAAGTAGAGGATTTGCTCGAGGACGTTCAGAATAGCCGGCCGATAGGTCGCATGGTGATCAATCTTGCATCAGTGGTGAATGATGAAGCCTACCAGACTATCCGGTTACAGGATGGAGACACACTTACAGTACCTACAATCCCACAGTCTGTTTCCGTATTCGGAGAAGTTCAGTTTCCCACCAGCCATCTCCATCAGGCAGGCCTTACTGTGGATGACTATCTTGAACGCTCCGGAGGTCCCACCCGCCAAGCTGATGAAGAGAGGGTCTACGTAGTAAAGGCTGATGGCTCTGTGATGCTTCCGGAGAGTAGCCGATGGTTTGGAGGCAGGAGCCAGCAACTGGAGCCTGGAGATACCATCATTATGCCTATCGACGTAGATCGCCTGAATCAGCTTGAACTCTGGACCAATGTGAGCCAGATCATCTATCAGATTGCGCTGGGCGCAGCAGCAGTAGGTAATCTCTGATGAATGAGACAGTCTCGCAACAGACCTATTACCCGGATGACGAAATCGATCTTCGTGAGTTGTTTGCCACTCTGTGGAGAGGTAAATGGATCATAGTCCTGACCACACTTGTCTTCGCCGCTGCTGGTGTTGGTTACGCACTCTACAAACCCAATATCTACCAATCCAGTGTACTCGTTGCGCCGGCCCAGGAAGAGGGTGGTGGGCTGAGCGGGCTAGCCAGTCAGTTTGGGGGGCTGGCTAGTCTCGCCGGTATTAACCTTGGCAGTGGCGGTTCCAACCAGACCGTTATTGCCAAGGAGGTGCTCCAATCCCGGGCTTTCCTGACAAACTTTTTCCATCGCCATGGTATGGAAATACCTTTGATGGCAGTTGAGGGCTGGAATCAGAAGAGTGGGGAGTGGGCTTACGACCGGGATAAGTACAACCCCGACACAGGCGAGTGGCTTCTCGACAGCGATGGTGAAACCTATAAACCCACGGATTGGGACATGGTAGAGGCATTCAGAGAGGACCATTTCAACGTTAGTGAAGCCAAAGATACAGGCTTGGTTACAGTCAGCGTTAAACACTATTCCCCTGTACTCGCAAAGCAGTGGGCTGAAAAGCTGATTCAGGACATCAATGAACACATGCGCATGCAGGATGTCGAAGAGGCCGAGGCGCGAATCGCGTACCTAGAACAAAAGCTGGACGAAACCAACATTGCCGGTATGCAACAGGTCTTCTATCAGTTGATCGAGAACGAGACCCGCACAGTTATGCTCGCCAATGCTCAGAAAGAGTATGTATTCAAAACGGTCGATCCGGCGGTTGTAGCAGAGGAAAAGGCGGAGCCCAAGCGAGCGCTCATCAGCGTAGCTGTAACGCTCCTGGGGGGCATGCTCGGTGTTTTCATTGTTTTTATAAGGGCCTTCATCGGAAGCGGTCGGGACGCCGGCCCTGAGGGCAATGGAACTTCAAGTCCTGACGCTGAATGAAACAGGTTCTGATACGGCTCAGTAACCTCGGGCTTCGGGGCACAACGTTAGTCAGCAAGTTCTTGCTGATCTTCATGCTGGCGCGGTTTCTCGAGCCCGCAGAACTTGGGCTATACGGTCTGCTTACCGTCACCATCAGTTATAGCCTCTATTTGCTAGGTTTTGATTTTTATATTTTCACTACACGCGAAATCCTGAAAGCAGAGCCCTCAAGGCGTGGTCGACTGTTAAAGAGCCAGGTTGCGCTCAGCCTGACTCTATACGCAATATTTTTGCCGCTCACGATTGTGCTATTCGGACTGGAGCTGCTCCCCTGGTGGTTGCTTCCCTGGTTTATGGCGCTTCTGGTTTTGGAACATATAACCCAGGAATTGAACCGTCTCCTGGTTGCTCTCCAAAGGCAACTGGTTGCCAGTTGGGTCCTGTTCTTCAGGGCAGGAGCCTGGTGCCTTGCAGTGGTTGGCATTATGTTCCTGAATGAGTCCAGCCAAGAGCTCACAACGGTATTGATTGGCTGGATTGCCGGCAGCAGCATCGGGATGGTTATTGGCGTTGCTGTCCTATGGCAAATACCAATGGGAGGCTGGCTGAAAGCTGTTGATTGGGTCTGGCTGAAAAAAGGACTAAAGATCGCCTTGCCAATGCTGGTCGCCACACTGGCCTTGCGCGGCATCTACACATTGGATCGTTACTGGTTTGAGGCCCTCGCAGGGCTCGATGTGCTGGGCGCTTACGTGCTCTTTATCGGCATGTGTACAGCGTTGCTGGGCTTTATGGATGCAGGCGTATTCACCTTCCTTTATCCGGCAATGATCTCTGCCCATACAAACAATAATGCCGGGGAATTCCGAAAGAAATTCCGGCAACTGGCACTGCAAACTGTCGCCCTTACTGGCCTGTTTTCGATTTGCGCCTGGCTGGTCGTCCATCCTCTGCTGCAGTGGCTTGATAAACCACTGTACCTTGAGCGCATCGACCTATTTGGTTGGTTGTTGCTTGCCACAGGGCTTTTTGTTGTGGGGATGATTCCCCATTACGGTCTATACGCCAGAGGCAAGGACAAAGCACTGATCGTGGCGCACATTGCAGGGTTTTTAGTTTTTCTTGCCAGCACTGCGGCTTTGGCGCCAGTAGTCGCAGAGTTGGCGGTGCCGTTTGGCCTCACAGCTGCCTTTCTTTTTATGCTGGCTTGGAAGTCCTTCCAATTCTATCGATTAACACCCGCCGACTGGCGGTGATACCATTCATCTTTTAGGTAAATCCCAGAGAAAGTGACTATGTTCGAAAACTCCACCATCCTCGTTACCGGCGGCACAGGCTCCTTCGGCCATAAATTCATTCCGATGACTTTGGAAAAGTACAACCCGAAGAAAATCATCGTGTTTTCTCGTGATGAAATGAAACAGTGGGAAATGGCCAAGCTGTTCCAGGCTGACGACCGTCTGCGCTTTTTTATTGGTGATGTTCGCGACAGAGACCGCCTCTACCGTGCGCTGGATGGAGTGGATTACGTGGTTCACGCCGCGGCTACCAAAATCGTACCCACCGCCGAATACAACCCGTTTGAATGCGTGAAAACCAACATTCACGGTGCTATGAACCTGATCGATGCAGCTATCGATAAAGGCATTAAAGGGGTGGTTGCTCTGTCTACTGACAAGGCCAGCAGCCCCATCAATCTGTACGGGGCTACCAAGCTGGCTTCCGACAAACTGTTTGTGGCAGGCAATTCCTACGCTGGTGGCCATCAAACGAAGTTCTCGGTGGTTCGCTATGGCAACGTTATGGGTTCCCGCGGCTCGGTGATTCCGTTCTTTATGTCAATCAAGGATAAAGGCGTACTTCCCATCACCGATCCGCGAATGACTCGCTTCATGATTAGCCTGGAGCAGGGCGTAGAGTTGGTCTGGCACGCGTTTGAAGACATGGTTGGCGGTGAAATCTACGTTAAGAAGATCCCTTCCATAAAAGTGACGGACCTGGCACGCGTTGTTGCGCCAGAGGCTCAGCAAGAAGTGGTGGGGATTCGTCCCGGCGAAAAATTGCATGAGCAGATGATCGGCGCAGAAGATTCCTACTTTACGTACGAATACCCGGAACACTTCAAGATTCTTCCGAACATCAATAATTGGGGAACAAGTCAGGAGAGAATCAAGGACGGCAAGCTCGTCCCCGAAGGCTTTGTCTATTCCAGCGACAACAACACCGAATGGATGGCTGATGAAGAGCTGGAGTCTTGGATCGACCGCCATTACAACGAGATTGGCAAAATCTGATTATGATTCCGTACGGTAAGCAGGATATTAACCAGGCAGACATCGATGCGGTGCTGGGGGTCTTGAAGTCAGATTTCCTTACACAAGGGCCCATGGTTCCAAAGTTTGAGGAAGCCGTTGCCAAGCACGTGGGAGCCAACCATGCCCTGGCCGTGAATAGTGCGACTTCTTCCTTGCATATTGCCTGCCTCGCCCTCGGGTTGGGACAGGGAGACTGGTTGTGGACAACTCCGGTTACCTTTGTGGCCTCTGCCAACTGTGGGTTGTACTGTGGCGCTCAGGTCGATTTCGTTGATATCGATCCGAAAACCTACAATCTGTGCCCGTTGGCTTTAAAAGCAAAGCTTGAGCAGGCGAAGCATGCAAACCGGCTGCCCAAGGTGGTAGTAGCCGTTCATTTGTCTGGCCAGCCCTGTGATATGGAAGCCATTGCCGCCCTGGCAAAGGAATATGGTTTTAAAGTTATTGAAGATGCTTCCCACGCGATTGGCGGTAAGTATCAGGGCGAATTTATCGGCAACAGCCGTTACAGCGATATAACCGTATTCAGTTTTCACCCGGTAAAAATTGTCACCACGGCCGAGGGCGGCATGGCTGTCACCAACGACGATGGCCTGGCAGAAAAAATGAACCTCTTGCGTAGCCACGGCATCACTCGAGACCCGGCATTGATGACGCACGAGCCGGATGGCCCCTGGTATTACCAGCAGGTGGATCTGGGCTTCAACTACCGGATGACGGAACTGCAGGCAGCGCTCGGTGTAAGCCAGATGGAACGACTGGATGCCTTTGTGGCGCGCAGGCACGAGTTAGCGAAACGTTATGATCAGCTCCTGGCGGATCTGCCCATCGTCTTGCCCTGGCAGCACCCAGACAGTTATTCCGGCCTGCACCTGTACGTTATTCGCCTCAAGCTGGACAGCATCAAAAAAAGCCACAGGGAAGTGTTTGAATCTTTGCGTGAGCAAGGTATCGGCGTGAATCTGCACTATATTCCGGTGCACACTCAGCCTTATTATCGAGATATGGGCTTTGAGGCAGAGACCTTCCCGAATTCCATGGCCTACTACCGGGAGGCAATCAGCCTGCCGATGTTCCAGGGCCTGACGGAAGAGCAGCAGGACGAAGTGGTTGCGGTGCTCCGCAACGTACTGGCAGGGGAGTGAGAATGAGTTCCGTAGCCATTATCCCCGCTCGTGGCGGCAGCAAGCGAATTCCCCGGAAAAATATCAAAGAGTTCTGCGGCAAACCGATGATTGCGTGGTCTATCGAGGCTGCCCGTAAAAGTGGTTGTTTTGACCGTATCGTTGTGTCAACAGATGACGCAGAAATTGCCTACGTTGCCAAACAGTTCGGCGCAGAAATCCCCTTTGTGAGGCCATCAAGTCTATCCGATGATTTCACCGGAACCCTCCCCGTTATCCGGCATGCTGTCGAATGGCTAAGTGAAAATGTCAGTAAGGTATCCGAGGCATGCTGCCTCTATGCCACCGCCCCTTTTGTATCCCCGGAGGATTTGAAGAAAGGCCAGCAAATGCTGCGCAGCGAAGCCTGCAGCTATGCCTTCTCGGTAACCAGTTACGCCTTCCCGATTCAGCGGGCCATTCGCATCACAAGCAAGGGACGAGTGGCGATGTTCAACCCCGAACACTTCCAGACTCGGTCCCAAGATCTGGAGGAGGCATGGCACGACGCAGGTCAATTCTACTGGGGCACAGCTGAGGCCTGGAAGGACGAAAAGCCTATTTTCTCGGAAGATGCGGTGCCTGTAACCTTGCCGAGACACCGGGTTCAGGATATTGATATGCCTGAGGATTGGGTGCGTGCAGAGTGGTTGTTCAGGGCCATGCAGAAGCAGGACGCCGACTAATGCATATTGCCTTCCGAGCAGACGCCTCCCTTCAAATCGGCACCGGCCACGTTATGCGATGCCTGACGCTCGCCGAAGCATTGCGCAATCACGGATTCGAGTGCTCCTTTATTTGCCGGAATCACCAAGGGAATCTCTCGGAATTAATCAAACGGCGAGGATTTGAGCTACACCTACTCAAAAAGGATGTGCCAGCCGCCCAAAATACTTATAGCGAAGGCAATTCTGCGCTGGCTCATGGAGACTGGCTGGGTACTTCGTGGCAGCACGATGCGGAACAAACCTTGAAGGCGCTTGCCGGTAAAAAAGCCGATTGGTTGATAGTGGATAACTATGCCCTCGATGCGCGCTGGGAAAGTTGGGTTTCCAAGCAGGTAAAAAAGGTAATGGTCATTGATGACATTGCCGACAGGCGGCACGAATGTAATTTGCTCCTGGACCAGAATCTGGGCAGAAAAGCAGAGGATTACAACGAACTGGTTCCCGAAACCTGTACTCGCCTTATCGGACCTTACTACGCGCTTCTTAGGCCTGAATTTGCAGAGCTACGGAAGCGCAGTCTTGAGCGAAGACGAACACCTGAGCTGAAGCGCATACTGATTACTTTGGGCGGTGTCGATCGAGACAACGTGACCGGGCAGATTTTACATGCGTTAGCTCAATGCCAATTACCTCGAGAAACCGAAGTGGACATAGTGATGGGGGAATCAGCTCCGGGGCTGGACGCAATTCGCCAGCAAGTTGCAAAACTCCCTTTTAAGGCAACAGTGAGTGTAAACGTCACCGACATGGCAGAGCGAATGTGTATGGCGGATCTGTGCATTGGTGCAGCCGGCAGTACCTCTTGGGAGCGTTGCTGCTTGGGATTGCCTGCAATACAGTTGGTGCTGGCTGAGAACCAGAGAATGGTAAATCAGGCGTTAATTGATAGCGGCGCCGCCCTTGGGCTTGATCTGCGGGTTGACAAGCTCGGAATGCTCGACGTCGTAATAAAGCAGGTTTGGTTGGACATATCCAAGATGAGCTCGCACGCAGCAGGCATAACAGACGGTCTCGGTTGCACTCGAGTCGTCAAGCAGCTGGTGGGGTTGGAATGAATTCGATCATTTTGACAGGCGCTAATCGAGGCTTAGGTCGGGAAATTCATGACATTCTGGTCAATTCGAACAGTCTATCGGCGGATTTCACCTTTATCTCGCGGAGGCCTATTGAAGAGCCTTACCAGCAGTGCAAGTACATCCAACTTGATTTTATGGATACCGAACGTCAGAGCTTTAAACTAAGTGTGGCGCCAGAAACGAAAACCGTGATCTTTATCAGTAACGCGGGCACTATTGACCCCATAGGCAAGAGTGCCTCTATCCCGTTAGCGGAGATGGAAAAAGCGCTTAGGATCAACTGCACCGGTCCTTTGGCCCTTGCCCAATGGTTAAGCTTAAAAACCAAAGAACTGTGTGCTCGCTTGCATATAATAAACATCAGCTCCGGCGCAGCACGCCGCCCTATCAAGGGCTGGATGGCTTACTGCGCGAGTAAATCTGCCGCTGTTATGGCCCTCGATGTATTGGCACTGGAAAATAGCCATGTGACAGTTCAGCATTTTGACCCAGGCGTAATGGATACCGACATGCAACGCCACATTCGCGGACAACCAAAAGAACTGATGCCGGATGTTGGTCTATTCCAAGAGTTCAAGAATAATCATACGCTCAAGAGTCCACGCGAAGTCGCAGAGACTATAGTCATGTCAGTAAGAGAGAGGCTTTGATGAAGATTGCTGTCTTATCTGATGTGCATGCGAATATCCACGCACTGCGAGTGGTTTTAAACGATCTTGATAGAGAGAAGGTGGACATCATTCTTGTTGCAGGTGATTTAATTGGATACTACTATTGGCCTGCGGAAGTGGTTAGCGAGCTAATGAATGACAGCCGTTTCATTTGCATAAGAGGAAATCACGAGAACATATTACGAGAGGTCTTGACCAACGAAGAGGCCGCTCAGCGCTATCGTCGGAAATATGGTTCTGGATACGAGTCCTGTCGAAGTCAACTTTCTGAAGCTCAGCTTCACTGGTTGTTTTCTTTGCCGGATGAAATGTCAATAACAATTGATGGCTCCACATTTCATGTAGGACATGGCGCTTTAGGGAACGCTGACGAGTACCTGTATCCGGACGCGCCTGTGAAAAAGCTATTGGATAACTACTCCGACGCCTGCTACACGATATTTGGTCATACCCATTATCCCTTTTTGCATCAGCATGAAGGTCGTTACCTTCTGAATCCGGGATCAGTCGGTCAACCTCGCGACACCGGAGGTTTGGCAAGTTTCTGCATTATAGACACGGTGAATCAGGTCATCAGGTTCAAAAGGAAGGCTTTTGACAAGAACCCGGTCATCTCCGCGGCGCATAGTAATGATCCCGCCCTTGGCTATCTGGCCGACATTATGAATAGGTGATTGGGTACATGAAAGTTCTTGTAAGTGGCATTGCGGGTGATATCGGATTCGGCGTTGCCAGGGTTCTAAGGAACTGGGGAATTTTCTCGCGCCTGTATGGAATTGATATCCAGTCGGATCACGCGGGCCCCTTCGTCCTAGACGAATGTGCGGTTGCTCCACGAGCTAGCGACCAGAGCTATATTTCGTGGTTGTCGGAGTATATTTCAAAAAATAGCATTGAAGTTTTTATTCCCACCAGTGAGGCAGAAATTGGCTTATTGGCCGCTCACAACATTGTTGAAATCAGCGGCGCGTTGGTTATTCGGAACAATGACTTTACGGTTAAAACATCATTGGATAAGTACGAATGCCTCTCCTTCCTTGCCTCTTGCGGCATTCCTGTGCCGGGACATGGTTTAGTTGGCAATGATCAACCTTCCAGTTTCCCGGTGATTGCCAAGCCTCGCTCTGGTCAGGGCAGCAAAGGAGTTGCTTTAGTGAGCGACCAGGATGCGCTATCAAAGTGTCCTGAAGGTTGGGTATGGCAGAATTACCTGACGCCGGAGGACCAAGAATACACGTGCCCGGTGTACCGCTCGCCAAAGAGCGGTCTCCAAATCCTTATATTGAAGCGTAAGCTGGTCGGAGGGCTGACTGGAAGTGGCGTGGTTGTTAAGTCCGAAGACATCGAGCAGTACGTTCGCCAGATCTCGGAATGTATGCGGTTGGATGGTGCATTTAATATCCAACTTCGCCTTACCGAGAAGGGGCCTCTATTGTTCGAGATTAACCCTCGCCTTTCCAGTACGGTTGTCTTCCGGGACAAAATGGGATTTACCGATGTCCGCTGGTGGATAGCCGATAAGTTGGGGCTTGAGACTCCCCCCTACCTTGCTCCGGAAGCAGGTACGCGATTCTACCGGGGTGCTCAGGAATACATTACTAATTTTCGAGATTGAGGTTTTAGATGGCAAATCCGCACATTAATATCGCAGGGCGCAGAATATCCGTAGACGAAGAGCCTTATGTAATCGCTGAAATTTCAGCGAACCATAATGGAAAACTAGAGACTGCCTTAAAAATAATTGATGAAGCAGCCAAGGCAGGAGCTGATGCTGTGAAGCTCCAAACCTATCGACCAGATACCATCACACTTGATTCCGATGAGGACGATTTCATCATTAAAGGTGGCCTGTGGGATGGTCGGACGCTTTATGAGTTGTATGAAGAGGCGCACATGCCTTGGGAATGGCATAAGCCGCTGTTTGAGCACGCAAGAAGCGTCGGTATCCCTATCTTCAGTTCCCCGTTTGATAATACCGCAGTCGATTTGCTGGAGGACTTGAACGCGCCTGCCTACAAAATAGCGTCTTTTGAGGCCGTAGATCTTCCACTCATACGATACGTTGCATCGACCGGCAAACCGATGATTATTTCGACCGGGATGGCGGATGCAGAGGAAATCCAGGAAGCGATTACCGCTGCCCGTGAGGGCGGCTGTAAAGAATTAGCCATCCTTCACTGTGTGAGTGGCTATCCTGCACCAGCTGAGGAATACAATCTCCGGACAATTGGTGATATGGCCGACCGGTTTGGCCTCGTGACGGGACTATCTGATCACACGCTCGATAACACGACCGCCATCGCAAGCGTGATTCTCGGGGCTTCAATCATAGAAAAGCATTTCACATTAGACAGAAACGGTGGTGGTCCCGATGACAGCTTTTCACTTGAGCCTGCGGATCTAAGAGCACTTTGCCGTGACAGCAAAACCGCTTGGAGAGCTCTAGGACAGGTAGATTACGGCCAAAAGTCGAGCGAAAAAGGGAACGCTCAACTACGTCGTTCTTTATATTTTGTGAAAAATATGGCTGTTGGCGATGTTATTACCGCGGATTGTATCCGTAGCGTTAGGCCTGGCTACGGTTTGCCTCCTAAAGACCTGGGGCAAGTAGTAGGGCGTCGAATGATTCGCGAGGTCAAAGCCAATAGCCCAGTTAAGCTATCTTCTTTCATTTGAAAGGCGCGTTTTGAAATTGCGACTGCACCTTCAGAGTGTTAAAAATGAATAAATTATCATTTCTATCTGAGTGCTAATGATATCAAATCTGAAATCATAATCCGCTCGTCGAAATTATAATATCTTTCCCTGAGCAAAATATTTTAAATATCGAGAAATTTTCCGACACCTCTTCTCATCATGATTAATTTATTTTATCAGTCTATATGTTAAGAGCTTCAATTCTATGAGTTCTCCAGCGAAAGTCGCGCCTTCTGTCAATGATTCTCGATCTTTGGTTATTGCCTTTGTTTATACTTTCTTTCAAAAAGCAATTATCAAGGCAGTAGCGAAAAAAATGCAAAAAGAAGTTTTCTTTATTTACCCCTCACATCGATCTTATTTGAAGACTGAGTCAACTTCAATTGTCTTGAGTGAAAGTGATTTAAATATATCTCCGAAAAAAGCCTTTGCTTTAAGAAAAAATATCACATCTCTTATTAGGGAACTAACAAAGGGTACAGATTTTGAAGTATGGCTGGCAAGTTGCGATAATCCCATTGGTCAACTTTTAGTAAATCACAAAAAATGTGCAAGAAAGGTATTATTTGAAGATGGGATAGGAAGCTATGTAAAAAACCTGCCTTTTGATTGCGATAAAGGGGTGAGGAGCATTTTACGAAAAATAAAGTACTTTATATATTTTTTTCCAGAGTATCGATCTGTGTATGGTCTCGGTTCATTGTCCGCACACGAGTATTGGGCTATCTTCTCCTCAGCATTTCCTCGATCAAAAAAGAAACCGAATATAATAAATGCAAAAGATATAGGTTGTCAGTTTGATATTTTAGATAAGCTTCCAGAAATAAAAAATTTAGATTTGGTCTATATTGACCAACCGCTCGAAAGAATAGGAGTCCCAAAACATCTTATTAAAAAATCTCTTGGATCATACATTGGGTCTAAAAAAGAATTCGGAATCATATGGATAAAAAAGCATCCAGTGACAAATGATATTGAAATAAATGAAATTGTTGAATTGTTTTCGTCTTTAACTGATCACGAGATACGAATTATTGACCAAAATATTCCGATCGAATCACTTTGTGTTGATGAACGATTTAAACCTTTTCAGGTGTTTTCATTTCTATCGACAGCGCTATATACAATAAAAGCACTTCGTAACGATGTTTCATTGATCTCTATCAAGGGCCCTGAAATCGTAAGGAAACATCCAAGATTAAACTTATATTATAAGGCATTACGATCCATCGGGGTCGAAGTAAGGATTCATTAATGCTGAGGAAGCGTGCGCTAATTTGTGCAATATACTCTTGGTTCAATGCTCTGCCCCCGGCACCAATTATGATGATGAACGTGGCTGTCATTTTCTCATCAAAATCGATGTTAAATAAAAGCATTATAAAGGCAAGCTCGACACTTCTTATTATAAGCCTTGGCTTCTTTGTCCTGCATTATAACTCAGGCATTGTAATGCAGTCCTATTTTGTAAGCTTGTTAGTTGCCATTTTTATTTTCCACACATCTCTTGCTGCAGCGCTCTTAGTATCAAGACTCAATAATCTATCCAAGTATGTAAACACTTGCGTATTAATGCTCACGTCATCATTGTTTCTAACTGCGATAATTGCGTTTGTTTTTGATGAGCCTGGCATTTCTTATGCCTGGTATGAGCATGCATACACTTCTAATGTTGAAATATTAAGATATCGAGGATTTATGTATGAGGCATCACATTATGGGTTAATAATAGCACCTTTGCTATTTTATGTTTTGCTGAATAAAAGCAGTGACTTTTGGAAGAGAGGTCTGATTATTGGCTGCCTTATTGCTTCTGCTATTGTTACCTATTCTCTGGGTTTTTTTGTCGTGTTTCTTGTATCGATAATTATCCTGTTGTTTATTGAGTCTTTATCGCTCGAAAAGATGCTTAGAAATATTGGTCTTTTTTTTATATTAATTTTAATATTTTTATTACTTTATTTCTCGTTGGACTTTGTATCAACCAGGATCGATGCAATAATATCAGGCGAAGATAGCTCTACGAAAGGTAGGACTGTAGATTCTTACTTGCTGGCATTACTAATTGCTGACCAAAAAAGTATTTTTTGGGGAGTAGGGGCTGGTCAGATCAAGGAAATTGGCGCGTCAATTATTATGGATTATTACAATTACACTGAGGACGTCAAAATAGTAAGGATACCTTCATCCGCTGCAGAGATGTTGGCATCATACGGGGTGTTCGGTTTCTTTCTTAAGATTTTTGCGCTGATATATCTTTATTTTAAGTTTAAGGTGAGAAAGTCAAGATTCTCTAATTTAACGTTTATTTTTTTCTTTTTGTACCAGTTTGTAGGAAGTTTTATGGTGTCTTCAATAGAAATATTTTGTTTTTCATTGTCTTTCTGGACTGCGCGGCTTAGTTACCGTAATTGCGCAAAGCTGCATAAACGTAGGGCTTAATCGAATGAATAAATTTGTATTCGTTCACCTTTATAATGATCGTAGCGGAAGCCCTCGTGTGCTTAGTCAGGTTCTCAGATTATTTTCGCGTGTGGGGGTAGATTTCGAAGTTATTACAAGCAAGTTCGACGATGGGTTCATTTCAGAAAGTGAGTTTAGCATAAATGAGATTTTTTATAAGAGATCTCGGTTTCGTATTTTGACCTTGATTTACTATTCTATTACCCAGGTCCAGCTGTTTTTTAAGTGTCTTAGATACTTTAGAGAAGATGTGATCTTCTACGTAAATACTTTAATGCCCTGTGGCGCAGCTATTGCCGCAAAACTTATGAGAAAAGATGTGATCTATCATGTTCACGAAGTGTCAATTCAGCCACCTCAGTTGAAGAATCTACTAGCTTTTATATTGGAAAGGACGGCATCTAAGGTAATATTTGTCTCTCAATTTGTTAAGTCTCATTACCTTCTCAAGGATGTTCAAAATAAAGTCGTTTATAATTCGGTATCGCGTATGCCTTTAAAATCTCCTCAAGCTCCTGTTCGGTTGGGCGAGGAATTCATTATACTAATGGTGTGTTCTCTTAAGATTTACAAAGGAATTAATGAGTTTGTCAACATTGCGGAGATGTTTTCTGGTAGATATGGGTTTCGCTTTCGTATAGTTTTAAATGCAGATTATGAAGAAGTTCAATCCTGGGCCCGCCGATTCTCACGGCTGGATAATTTCGATGTGTTTTCTCGACAGGTTTCACTTTCTTCCTTTTATAAAGAGGCCGATCTGGTTCTTAATTTGACCCAACCTGATCAGTGCCAGGAGACTTTCGGTTTAACAATTGTTGAGGCAATGTCCTACGGGATTCCTGTTGTGGCACCGCCAATTGGTGGGCCCGTAGAAATTGTTAGGCACAATTTTAATGGATTTTTGATTTCCTGTTACGATCTTAACGCAATAGAGGAAGCGATTGTTTTTCTTAGTGTGGATGCAGAAGCGTATAAAATTATGTCAGATGCCGCGCTTGAAACGGCTGAGTTTTTCTCCGTTCGGCGCTTTGAGGATTCATTAATTGAATTTGTTCTGAATTCAGGAGTTGATATTGAATAAAAAAATGATCCACATTTTAGGCACTAGGGGTATTCCTGCGCAACACGGTGGATTTGAAACCTTTGCAGAGAAGTTGAGCATTCATCTCAATAGTAGGGGCTGGCGTGTTAATGTATATTGTCAGGAATCCGGTATTGGTCGCATTAAAGAATCGAATTGGCGTGGTATAACTCTTACCCAAATTCCTATTGCTCAGAATGGCGTAATTGGCACTATTTTGTTCGATTGGAAGGCGACTCGTCATGCGTTGGGGAAGAATGGTATATTTTTGACTCTTGGCTACAATACCGCTTGTTTCAATGTCCTGCAGCGAATAAAAGGGCAGATTAATATAATTAATATGGACGGGATTGAATGGAAACGAGACAAATGGGGTCGGATTGCGAAAGTCTGGTTCTGGCTTAATGAAAGGACCGGCTGCTTTGTTGGAAATCATTTGGTTGCAGATCATCCGGCCATCAAATGTCACTTGGCTAACAGAGTTAATCCAAAGAAAATAACTATGATTCCCTACGGTGGTGACAATGTTCTTGCCGCTGATCCCTCTTTATTGTCCAGATTTGGAGTGGAGGCTGATCGTTTTTCTGTAATTATTGCGCGACCTGAACCAGAAAATTCTTTCTTAGAAATGGTACGCGCCTTTAGTCGGGTTAGGCGCGATCATAAGTTGATAGTCCTTGGAAATTTTACTCCCGAGCAGAATTCATTTCATCGTATTGTGATGGAATCCGCTTCGGACGAGGTTTTATTTCCCGGAGCGATTTATGACTCTGCTACAGTTCAAGCGCTGCGATTTTTCTCCCGTTTTTATCTTCACGGTCATCGCGTCGGCGGTACAAATCCTTCTCTGGTTGAAGCGCTAGGCGCCGGGTGCGCTGTAATAGCACATGATAATCAATTTAATCGATGGGTTGCGGGAACTTCAGCAGCCTATTTTAGGGATGAAGAGGACTGTGCTGGAATTTTTGAAAAATTGCTTAATGACGACGTGACTCGCAAAATAATGGTTGCTGGCAGTCGTCAGCGTTTCCAGGCGAACTTCACATGGGATCGGGTTCTGCAGGAATATGAAGACCTTCTGACTCGTTGGTATCCAGAATCTTAATAATGAAATTTTATGGAAAAGCGAATTCTTGTAACTGGTGGAGCCGGTTTTATTGGTTCAGCAGTGATCCGTCATATTGCTGAGACGACCCGTTATAATGTGGCGAATCTTGACAAGCTCACTTATGCGGGCAATCTGGAGTCACTTAATCGGTTTTCATATTTGCGTCGTTATCAATTCTTTCAAGAGGATATTTCCAATTCCTCGGCATTGGATCGCGTGTTCTCTGAGTTTCAGCCAACGCACATTATGCATCTGGCGGCGGAAAGTCATGTTGATCGCTCGATCGATGGGCCATCTGATTTCATCCAGACCAATATCGTAGGGACTTATACGCTGTTAGAAGCAACTCGTCGGTATTGGCTAAGTCTGGATAAATCAGAACAATCGGTGTTCCGGTTTCACCATATTTCGACAGATGAAGTTTATGGAGATCTGGAGGGTACAGCTGACCTGTTCACTGAAACAACGGCCTATGCGCCGAGTTCGCCCTATTCGGCGTCCAAAGCCAGTTCCGATCATTTGGTGAGGGCCTGGCATAGAACCTATGGTCTACCGGTTGTGATCACCAACTGCTCCAACAATTATGGGCCTTATCACTTCCCTGAGAAACTTGTACCCCACATGATTTTGAATGCCTTATCAGGCAAACCTTTGCCGGTTTATGGCGATGGCTCTCAGATTCGAGATTGGCTGTACGTGGAAGATCATGCGCGTGCGTTGCTGCGCGTGGCCACCGAGGGCCGGGTAGGAGAGACCTACAATATTGGTGGCCACAACGAGAAAACAAATCTCGAAGTGGTGGAAACCATATGTGATCTTTTGCAAGAGATGTCTCCACCGGGTACCTATCCGCACCTGAAATGGCAGCCTGCTTCTACGGTGGCCCACTACCGAGAGTTAATTACGTTTGTAAGGGACAGGCCCGGACACGACGTCCGGTATGCGATTGACGCCAGTAAAATTGAACGAGAGTTGGGCTGGTTACCCCAAGAGTCTTTCGAGACGGGAATTCGTAAGACGGTCCAGTGGTATTTGGATAATCCGGAGTGGTGGCAGCGCGTGTTGAGCGGGGAGTATCAACTGGATCGTTTGGGAGAAAACGCATGAAGGGTATTATTCTTGCTGGCGGTTCTGGCACGCGGCTTCATCCTATCACTCGTGGTGTCTCCAAACAGTTGCTGCCGGTCTATGACAAGCCGATGATTTATTATCCCCTGTCGGTTCTGATGTTAGCCGGAATTAGAGAAATACTTGTGATTTCCACCCCGGAGGATCTGCCCAGCTTTTCCAAATTGCTTGGGGATGGATCCGACTTTGGTATCGAGCTTAGCTACGCACCACAACCCTCTCCAGATGGCCTTGCTCAGGCGTTTATTATTGGCGAAGAGTTTATTGGCGACGATAGTGTGTGCTTGATATTAGGAGACAATATTTTCCATGGATATGGTTTCAGCCATATGCTACGTGAGGCAGTCGGCCGAGAAACCGGGGCCACGGTGTTCGGTTATCATGTGACGGATCCCGAGCGTTTCGGGGTTGTGGAGTTCGATACTAATGGTAAGGCGCTGTCGATAGAAGAAAAGCCCGAAGATCCGAAATCCCATTACGCCGTGACGGGGTTGTATTTCTTCGACAACGACGTGGTGAGCATTGCAAAACAAATTCGGCCTTCAAAGCGTGGCGAACTTGAGATAACCGATGTAAATAATGCCTACCTAAAGCGTGGTGATTTGAATGTGAGTTTGCTTGGACGAGGGTTCGCCTGGTTGGACACCGGAACACACGACTCGCTCATTGAGGCAGGCCATTTCGTTCAAACGGTTGAGCATCGCCAGGGATTAAAAATTGCCTGTCTTGAGGAAATTGCCTTCCGGAACGGTTGGGTAACCCAGGATTGGCTTGCCGAAAAGGGGCAGCAGCTCGCCAAGACCGGTTACGGGCAGTATCTAATGAGATTGGCTGAGGAGCAGGTATGAAGGTTGTTCCGACGACCCTTAAGGATTGTGTGGTGATTGAGCCTCAGGTGTTTGGAGACCATAGAGGCTTTTTTCTGGAAACGTTTCAAGCGGAAAGATACGCGAGTGAGGCGAACATTTGCTTGCCTTTTGTGCAGGACAACCACTCTCGGTCTGGCCAGGGCGTGTTACGAGGTCTGCACTTTCAGATCGAAAAGCCTCAAGGCAAGCTGGTACGCGTTGTGAGCGGCGAAGTCTTCGATGTTGCTGTGGATCTAAGGCGAGATTCGCCAACCTTCGGTCGGTGGGAGGGTGTTTACTTGAGTGGAGATAATAAACGCCAGTTCTGGGTACCTCCCGGCTTCGCTCACGGCTTTGTTGTTGTCAGTGACATGGCCGACTTCGAATACAAGTGCACTGATTATTACGATCCCTCAGACGAGGGCTCGATTGCCTGGGATGACCCGGACTTGGGAATTGATTGGCCGGACGGGCTCAATATCAAATTGTCGGATAAAGACGCTTCAGCGCCGAGCTTCAGGGAGTTCTCTGGCTTATGAGGGTAATGGTTACGGGGGCCAATGGTCAGCTAGGTAAATGCCTGCAAGACGTTCTTGCCGGATCAGGTCATGAAGTGATCGCTGTAGGCCACAAGGAACTTGATATTACTAATCGGTCCGCAGTGGACCGGTTCGTGGATGTAAAAAAGCCCGACATTATAATCAATGCTGCCGCCTACACTGCCGTAGATCGAGCTGAGGAAGAAGCCGAGTTGGCTTTTAAGGTGAACGCTCATGCTGTTAAAAACCTGGCGGATGCTTCAAACGCTGCTGGCGCTATTTTGATCCATGTTTCAACAGATTACGTTTTCGACGGCTTATCAAGAACGCCGTATAAAGAGACCGATTCCGTCAACCCGATGGGAGCTTACGGTGAGAGTAAATTAGCCGGAGAGAGAGAGGCTGGGCGGGCGCAAAGACACATTATCGTGCGTACTGCCTGGGTGTTCAGCGAATATGGTAACAATTTCTTAAAGACAATGGTTAAGCTCGGGCGTGAGCGTGAGTGCCTCTCGATTGTGGATGATCAGATTGGCACACCCACCTACGCTGGGGACCTAGCATCTGCCCTGGTTTCACTCGGATTGGGTCAACCCGCAAATGGTGTTTACCACTATAGCGGTGGCGACTCCTGCAGCTGGTATGAGTTCGCTTCGGCCATCTTTTCCACCTGCGCTGAAATCTCAAATAAATACGCGGAGCCTGCAATTTCGGCAATTCCGTCCTCTCAGTACCCAACATCCGCAAGAAGGCCGGAGTACTCTGTACTGGATGGTAGCTTTCTTGCATCCAGAGCGGGGATTATGGCAGGAAATTGGCGAGCCTGTTTAAAAGATGTATGCGCAAAAGTACTGGCGGAGCTGGAGGTGAGTAACGCATAGCTGGCGGTAAGGTCGTGAGCCAATGTGGGTTTCTGCTGTTTACAGGTTACTGGATGGTTACTGAAAAAATCGGCCTCTTGGCGTAGACTTACGCCAATCTCCAGTCAGACGGGCTTTCGCACGGAGTGTGGGCCCGTTTTTTTATTTGGCGATGAAGCAATAAGGACTGGACAGTAGATTTTTGGGCCTAATGACTGCTTTGGCTGGAGATGAAATCAGCCTTGATGACCAGGTGAATCAAACCAGGGTATTGTTTTCTGATATGGCAATTCGTTCGAACTACGCATGGTTTTTCTTGCCGGTAATTCTGGTTGCGTTTGCATTTGCGTATTCAGCCGTGGTTTTCGAGAGCTTTTTCTGGGGCTATCTGGGGCTTATGTTGGTCTGGTGCCTCATTTTCTCCCTCGGTTTTGGGGTTGTTATTTCAATGTTTCCCGCCCGCCATGCACCTGCAAAAGCCGCTGTTTTTAAGGTGGACTTCAAGTGGGACCTAGTCATCTTGTTATTGGGTGCCCTGGCAATTCTGGCGCTTTTTTATGATCGGTATTTTCTACGTGGCATAGATTATTTCTCCGTTGGTTCTGCAAGAGCCAGGGAGCTTTTAAATGAAGGAGAATTTGATAGCTCATTCTTCAGTGTTTTCGGTAACTTTTTCCTCTACTGTTACCTGTTTCCTTTGATCCGTTCAGTCCTTTTCTGGGAAGAGCGGGGAAGCTGGGCTCATCTTTGGGTGGTTGTGTTGGCTGCAGTGCAGCTTGGTGCTATCTCTTACCTTTCTGGTGGCAGAACGGCCATTCTCATTACTCTGTCACTGTGCACTGGTGCCCTGGTGGTTCGCACTATGCTCGGTAAACCCTTTAAGCCGGCTTTTTTTACGGTTGGGCGTCTGCTCTTTCTGTTGATCAGTGTAATTGCGGCTTTTGGTTTTATTTTCTGGCTTCGCAGCAAGACGTTTGGCAGTGGAGATTCTTTCGCTTATTTCCTGAACATCTGTAAACATTTGACGGGCAGTATGGCACTTGACTGTGATTTTGGCGTCGAGTCGGGCCCGTTGAAAGACGTGATAAATTATCTGAATCTTGTGATGCTGTATGGAATCCACGGTACCTGGCTGACGGAAGAGATTGTTCAATTCGGCTGGCAGGGCGGGTGGATAACGCCACAAGGTTTATTCTCTCTGGTTTTTTCACGCTTTGGAGTTGAGGCTCCCCCCAGTGCTTTCAGTGGGTTTTGGGTGCCGGGTCCTGCGGCACTATTGAATGATGCAGGTTTTTTCGGTGTCCTCGGTATCGGATTCGGTTTGGGTGCAGTTACGGGTTATCTTGTTGGCCAGCTCGAACGGTCTTCCAGTCTGTTTGTCGCCTATGTCCTCGTTTTTGGGGTGTCGTTCTGGTTTCTATCTTTCCTGATCGTTCCAACTAACATTCCTGGTTTCGTGATATCGGTTTGGCTCGGCCTCTTTTTAGCTGGTGCCAGCCTCATTCTTACTCTAATGAGACAGTTCATTCAAAAAAGGCTTTCATGAAAATAGGGCTTACAAATCTATTCTCGTTTCGCCCCCATGTTGAGCACCTCGAGTTTCTGGCTCAGCTTCTGGAGGGTGACGGTCACGAGGTTGTCTTTCTCACCTGTGATTCGGCAGTAGATACCTGTTATATCCGCGAGCTACGCGGGCGTTCAAGATTGCGGGAGTGTGCTCAATGCATCGTTGGTGGCGTTCGCAGTTACCGATCAGATGACGTTACGGCAATCAATAAAAACCATTCCGAGCTTTCTGAATCGGATTTGGAAACGCTTGCTCTTTCAAGCTCTGCAACATTGACGCGAACCGAATCAGAACGTGAGTGGGACGAACCGAGTGTGCGTGAAATACGAAAACGGCTTGCAGGCCCAATAAGCCAGGTCTACCAGAGCGCTCGGAACTGGATTGTCGAGGAAGGTATCGAGGGGGTGATCTGTTTTAATGGTCGCATGGATCTTCCCCGGGCTGTTACCTATGCCTGTGAACAGCTTGATATACCGTACATCACCCATGAAAGAACCTGGTTTGGGGATGGAATTCAGCTAATCCCCAATGGCAATTGCCTCTCCCTGAGAGCGCTTGGCGAGCTGGTAAGAGAGTTCGACAATAAGCCTTTGACTACCTCCCAGGCGGCATACGCCGGCAAGCTGATCGGTGATCGGTTCCTGCAGCGCAACTCTCTTGAGTGGCGGCTTTACAACAAGAATCCGGAACCGGCGCCTTGGCCGCTACAGTCGCCGGGTAAGCGCGTGTTGGTGCTGCCCAGCAGTAAGAACGAGTTTGCCGGCCACGACGAGTGGCGTACGGAATGGGCGGACAACACGGAAGCTCTGGATGACTTCTTCGAGGCTTTCAGTATTGATCCTTCTCAGGTGGTGCTGCGCTGTCATCCAAACTGGGCAGAGACAATAGGCAGTGTGCAAGGCAACCGGTCGCTGAACCTCTACACCGAATGGGCACGCCGGCGCGGAATTCACTGTATTCGCAGTGAGGAGAAAGCAAACACCTACGATCTTATTCAGCAGGCAGATATTGTTGTACTCAACGGTGGCAGTTCGGCGGTGGAAGCGGGAGCTTGCGGTAAGCAGGTGGTATGCCTGGGGCCATCGACCTATCAGGAGGCTGGTTTCGTGCATGTGTTCCGGTCCAGAGAGGAACTGCGTGATGGCAGGGGGGAGTTGAACCTTGATCCGGAATTGGTTCGGCGTAAAACCTTGCGCTTTCTGTATGTCCGCTCGCACCGTTTCCCGCAGTTTGTTCCCTATGTCAAAGCCGTCGAAACTACAAAATATCGCTATTTTAAAGGTGCCAGCGCTGAGGTTTTGATTCGAATGCTAAGCGAAGGGCGAATTCGTCCGGATGACCCTGAATTTTCGGAAACTGAAACCACCGAAGACGGTGTGTTGGCAGCACTGGAAGGTGCAGATTGGGCAAGGTTGGCCGATTATCAGGTACCGCTGGAGGTTGGTGTTCCTTGTGAAATTAACAGACGAGCCGGCCTGAAATGGATTGATGGTTTCAGGGCGAGATTTGCCAGAGGAGATCGGGCCGGATGAATAATGGCCAACCCAGGGTATCCATCGTTATGCCCGCCTTTAATGCCAGCCAGTATATTGAAGCGACAATCGCCTCAGTACTCAGGCAGACCGAACCGGATTGGGAGCTGATCGTTGTTGATGATTGCTCAACGGACGATACCCGGGACAAAGTCAGCGCCCTCGCTGAATCGGATTCCCGCATCCGGCTTATAGCCCTTGAGAAGAATTTTGGCGGCCCTGCGGGCCCCCGGAATGTGGGCGTTCGGTCAGCCGGGGCGGAATTGGTGGCGTTCCTTGATTCCGATGATATCTGGCATCCGGAAAAGCTTCAGATTCAGCTCTCTGCCGTGGAAGATGTAAAAAATGCATTTGTTTGCAGCGGCATGGTGGATTTTGCGGACGAGAGCACTCTTCGGTTTGAGCCGATAGGCAGCGTGACAAAGGACAGGATCACCTATTGGAGGCAGTCGGTCAGGGCCCAGATTCCCACTTCCAGCGTGCTTGTTTCAAAGGCACTCCTGCTGAAGACGCCTTTTTGGGAAGATCCCGCTTATAAGGCGGTTGAGGATTACCATTGTTGGCTTCGCATTCTTCAGTTGGTTGACCATTGTGAGAAGCTGAAAGCGCCGCTGCTTTACTACCGGAAAAGCGAGGGGCAGATTTCAGGCTCCAAGCTCATGATGATGAAGAAAGTATTGAGGGTGCACAGGGAGTTTCCCGGGCGGTCTCTGTTTACAGCTTACGTTTACACACTTACCCATGTGTTGGGTGGTTTTTATTTCAGGTTTTTGAAGAAAGGTATGTGATATGCGAATTCTGGTAACCGGAGGAGCCGGCTTTCTTGGTTCCCATCTGTGTGAGCGCTTGCTCTCCGAGGGACATGACGTTCTGTGTGTTGATAACTTCTTTACCGGCCGCAAACGTAATATCGCGCACCTGATGCACAACCCCTATTTCGAAGTGATGCGGCACGATGTCACTTTTCCCCTCTACGTAGAGGTTGATCAGATCTACAACCTTGCATGCCCGGCATCGCCTGTTCATTACCAGCATGATCCGGTACAGACAACCAAAACCAGTGTTCACGGTGCAATCAATATGCTTGGGCTCGCGAAACGTTTGCGCGCACGCATATTCCAGGCTTCTACCAGTGAGGTTTATGGAGATCCCGAGGTTCACCCGCAACCGGAGAGCTATTGGGGCAAGGTAAATCCTATTGGAATACGTTCCTGTTACGACGAGGGAAAGCGGTGTGCCGAAACGCTGTTTTTCGATTATTTCCGACAGCACAACCTGTCGATCAAGGTTGCCAGGATTTTCAATACCTACGGCCCACGTATGCACCCGAACGATGGTCGAGTGGTGAGTAACTTTGTTGTCCAGGCTCTCAGAGGCGAAGACATAACCATATATGGCGAGGGGCAACAGACCAGGAGCTTTTGCTATTCCGATGATCTCATCGAAGGGTTTGTCCGGCTTATGAACTCACCTGAGGAGCTTACCGGGCCGGTCAATCTCGGGAATCCGAATGAGTTTACGATTCGGGAGTTGGCAGAGACCGTCATTGATCTGACCGGCTCTAGCTCAAGCTTGATCTTCAAGCCATTGCCCGAGGATGACCCAAAGCAAAGGCAACCAGATATCTCATTGGCGAAAAGCCAACTTGGTTGGCAGCCGAGCGTGGAATTGAAGGAAGGTTTGGTAAAGACCATTTCTTACTTTGACGAACTGCTTAAAACCTCGGATATTGATTAGTCCATGGCTGGTGGGAAAAAAATACTGGTTACCGGAGCGTCGGGGTTTATCGGCAAGGAATTGTGCAAGGTCCTTGTTGAGAGGGGCTTTCGGGTAACAGCTCTGGTTCGCTCTGAGAAGCTTTTACCTTGTGCAGGCGTTGATTGTCGGGTTCAGGATCTCGACCGCCAGTTCAATGTGGATATTCTTGCCGGTGGTTTTGACGCTGTTATTCATCTTGCTGGCAAAGCTCATGGCAGGGGTGGTGCTGGCGACCAGACACCCGAGGCGTTTGACAGGAGCAACGTTGCACCGACAAGGCGACTTGCTGAGACCTCGGCGTCCAGGGGCATTCAGCGGTTTATTTACCTGAGTTCGATTGGTATCCATGGTGATAGTACATGGGGGTCGCCGATCACAGAGCAAAGCGGTGAACGCCCTCACGCAGACTACGCGCGATCAAAGCTTCGAGGGGAAATTGCTTTAAGGGAAAGCCTGGTCGGAACCTCAACAGCTTTTTGTATTATTCGGCCTACCCTGGTCTATGGAGAGAATGCCCCGGGCAATTTTGGCCGGCTTGTGGCGCTGTGCCGTGGAGGTTTGCCACTGCCGTTCCGGAATGCGAATAATCGGCGAAGTCTGGTGTCTTTGGATAGTCTGGTTCACTTGATTATTTTGTGTCTAGAAAGACCGGAAGCTGAGAACGAGGTATTTGTGGCCGCCGATGAGAACCCGGTTTCCACCGGTGACATAATCCGGAGTCTTCGTTGTGGAATGGGAAAGGGAGCCGGCCTTGTCCCTGTGCCATCAGGCGTGCTTCGCGGAATTCTTTCGATTTTAGGTCGGTCGCCTGTGTACCGGCAGCTGTTTGGCGATCTAGAAGTGGATGCAAGTAAAGCCGTCAATCTCCTTGGTTGGAAACGAGAGACTGATACTTTGGGGCGACTGCAGTTAATCGGGAAAAAGGCGAAGGCGGGCTGATGCTGATTCGCATATTGGATATTGTTTTTTCCGCCGCCGGGCTGGTTTTCGGGGCGCCTGTTATGGTCGCTCTTTTTGTGGTGGGGCTTTTCGATACAGGTTCGCCACTTTTTGTACAGGAGCGCGTAGGGCGGAACCAGAAGCCGTTTAAGCTCGTGAAGTTTCGGACGATGAAACGATCAGCTGCGTCTGTAGCCACGCACCTGGCAAATGCATCAGAGATAACCCGGTTTGGACGTTTTTTGCGGAAAACCAAGCTGGATGAATTGCCGCAGTTGTGGAATGTTCTCAAGGGTGAGATGAGCCTTGTTGGGCCTCGCCCATGCTTGTTTAACCAGGAGGAACTTATCGAGGCGCGTGAGAAGCGGGGCGTGTTTTTGGTAAGGCCAGGAATTACCGGGTTAGGGCAGGTCACTGACATTGATATGTCGACTCCGGAACTGCTTGCTGAAACGGACAGTACGATGATTGAACATATGTCGGTTCGTAACTACTTTCAGTACATTCTTCAGACTGTGACCGGAAAAGGTTCGGGTGATCGTATCAGGGAGTAGATTTAATGCTTGACACTTTTTTGGCATTGCCAAGGGTATACAAGAGGATTCTATCGGTTGCATCAGATCTGGTTGCCCTGACGTTTTCAATCTGGGCAGCTTACGCCCTCCGGTTGGAACAGCAATACTGGCTTCCTGACCAGAAACAGGCATTGGTGGCTAGCCTGACTGCCCTTTTTACGATCGGTTTTTTTATTAAACTGGGCCTGTATCGGGCAGTTATTCGTTATTTATCGGATAAAGCTTTCATAACGATTGTCTATGGGGTGTTTGCATCCTGCCTGACTTTCATTGTTCTTGGTTATTTGTTGCAGGCATTTGTGCCACGCTCCGTGCCCGTTATTTATGGTGCATTGGCGTTTGTATTTGTCAGCGGTAGTCGCTTGGGGGTGCGCATGCTTGTTAACCGCCCCTGGGAGAAAGAGAAAGAATCAGTGGCAATAGTCGGTGCCGGCGAAACCGCCATGCAACTGGCATCTGCTCTGGCACAGGGAACTGAGTACCGACCGACCGCATTCATCACTTTTGATAGAGAAAACCACAAAACGACGGTCAACGGCTTGCCGGTGGTAAGCCTGCAGCACACCGCCAAGATGATAAAGAAGTATGGTATCCGGAGGCTTCTCCTGGCTTTGGATGCTGATACTTCCATTGATCGAAAGGCATTAATAAGTGAGCTTGAAGCGCTCTCGGTGCCGGTTCAGACTGTCCCCTCGATGTCAGAGCTGGTTGCGGGGCGGGCACGAATTAATGACATCCGGGATCTTGAACTGGAAGATCTGCTTGGGAGAGACCCGGTTCGAACTGAAGCCGAAGTCCTCGCAGCCAGTCTCAGAGGCAAATCCGTAATGGTGACCGGGGCTGGTGGCTCAATAGGTTCGGAATTGTGTCGGCAAATTATTCACCATAAGCCAAAAACGCTGGTTCTTTTGGAACAGAACGAGTACTCGCTCTATTCAATCGAACGGGAACTATCGGCTGTAAATGACATTGACGGTTTGGGGGTGTCGATCTTCCCTATATTGGGAAGTGTGATACATCGGCGTCGGTGCGAGGTTGTAATGAGGGCCTTTGCGGTTGAAACGGTTTACCATGCGGCGGCCTACAAGCATGTGCCTCTGGTTGAGCATAATGTTATTGAAGGGGTGCAGAATAATGTCCTCGGCACGTGGCATGTTGCCGAAGCGGCCATTGCGGCAGGCATCCAAAGATTTGTACTTATTTCAACCGATAAAGCTGTTCGCCCGACCAATATCATGGGGGCATCCAAGCGTTTAGCTGAGCTGGTGTTGCAGGGATTGTCCGAGCGACAGGACGCAACAGTTTTTTCGATGGTCCGGTTTGGAAATGTACTCGGTTCATCTGGTTCCGTCGTTCCACTCTTTAGAGACCAGATTCGAGATGGCGGGCCGGTTACGGTAACCCATCCGGATATTATTCGTTATTTCATGACCATCCCTGAGGCGACTCAGCTGGTGTTACAGGCTGGTAGTATGGGCAAGGGGGGAGAGGTTTTCGTTCTCGATATGGGAGAGCCCGTAAGGATCGCTGATCTTGCCAAAAAAATGATCCACCTTATGGGGCTTATAGAGAGAACCGATGATCAGCCTGACGGAGACATACAGATTGTGTTCACAGGTCTCCGCCCCGGTGAAAAACTATTTGAAGAACTGCTGATTGGTAATAATCCACATGGAACCGATCACCCAAGAATCATGATGGCCAGAGAGAGTTCGATGCCATGGAGTGATTTGAAAGCTGCTCTGAACAGGCTGGCGGATGCAAGCAAGAGGTTCGACTGTGCGGAAGTGGTGAGTATTCTGAAAGAGTGCCCTACTGATTATAAGCCGGTGGAAGCTGAATTGGTCGATTTGATTGCGACCGCTCCTGAGGTGAGCCAAACCGTTAAATCCCCCGGTAATGTTCGTAAAATGCCTATTTGAGTTAAGAACCTGTCTGACATGAAAGTTGGGCTTTGATAACAAGGACTGTTAATGATTAATCTGCAACACCACGGCGCCACCTCCGGCGTGACCGGCTCCTGCCACGAACTCACTCTTGGGCACGGGGCCGAAAAGAACGGCATCCTCATAGACTGCGGCCTGTTCCAGGGCCAGGATGAAGGCCGCGGCGCTTCCGCTTCCGATCTCTCCATTGATTTTCCCATCGAACACATCCGGGCCTTGGTGGTCACCCATGTGCATATTGACCACGTAGGGCGCATTCCCTATTTGCTGGCTGCAGGGTTCGAAGGGCCCATTATTTGTTCTGAGCCCTCCGCGATTATGCTTCCGGAGATTCTGGAGGATGCCCTGAAGATCGGGTTTACCCGCGACCGTCAGCTGATTGAGCGGGTTCTGGGACTGATCCGGTCCCGCCTGGTGCCGGTGCCTTATGGCCAGTGGCATTCGGTGTTTGCTGAGGATGATTGCTCGCTGGCGATTCGGCTGCAGAAAGCAGGGCATATTTTGGGCTCGGCCTATGTGGAATGTGATGCGCGTGTAGGGGATTCTGAAGAGCGGATTGTGTTTAGTGGCGATCTCGGGGCGCCCCACGCTCCATTGTTACCAGCCCCTGAATCGCCTGAGCGGGCGGACCGGCTGGTAATTGAGAGTACTTATGGGGATAAGGATCATGAGGATCGTGAAACGAGGCGCTATCGGCTGAAGGCGGTGCTGGAGCATGCCCTGGAGGATGGCGGAACGGTGTTGGTGCCTGCGTTCAGTATTGGGCGGACGCAGGAGTTGCTTTATGAGATTGAGAGTTTGATTCATGAATTCGGGGATAATCCTGTTGGTGAGGTGTCGGATTACGCGCCGCAGCGCGGCGCTAATCCGACCTACGAAGACGACGCCGAACCCGTAGGTCGGATTAGGCAGAGCCGTAATCCGACAACCCAAGACAGACCCGTACCCGTAGGTCGGATGAGGCAGAGCCGTAATCCGACAACCCAAGACGACTCCGAACCTGTAGGTCGGATTAGGCAAAGCCGTAATCCGACAGCCAAGCTAACCTGGAGCAATCTGGAAATCGTCGTGGACTCACCGTTGGCGGCAGAGTTCACGCGAATATATCGGGATTTGAAACCCTATTGGGATGCCGAGGCTACGGAATTGGTTAAGCAAGGACGGCACCCTTTGTCATTTGAACAGCTGACCGTGATTAACTCCCATGAAGAGCATTTGAATGCTGTAGATTATCTGGCGCGATCCCATCGCCCTTGTGTGGTCTTGGCCGGATCGGGAATGTGTGCAGGTGGCAGGATCGTCAATTATCTTAAGGCAATGCTTGGCGATAAGCGAAATGATGTGTTGTTCGTGGGATATCAGGCTGCGGGGACTCCCGGGCGTGATATTTTGAGTTATGGTCCCAGAGGGGGCTGGGTGGAACTGGATCGTGAGCGCTTTGATATCCGGGCTCGGATTCATCAGGTTGGTGGGTATTCGGCTCATGCTGGGCAATCGGATTTGCTGCGGTTTATCAGCGGTATTTCTCAAAGTCCAAGTGAAATTCGTATTGTTCATGGGGAAGAAAGTGCCAAGCGGATATTTAAAAAGGAGCTGAATAAACTTGGATACTCGAATGTTTCGGTTCCAGAGAGCCGTTAAAGATTAGAACTTGAGGAATTAATAACTCTTAAATAAATAAACTTTGCGGTACCTGCCTTATTCATTTATTATTTGCGGGACTTTTAGTCAACTCCATTTAAGTTTTTTAAAACCCCTATTTGAATAAGGTTTTAATTCCATGGCAAAGATTAACGACTATTACCAGAAAAAACAGCTTATGGAAAAGCTTGCTGCAGAGCTGGAACAGCTTGAAAAAGACCAGGCTCTGAAAGGTGAACTGGAGTTTGAAAACAAGGTTCGCGCTTTGATGAAGGAGTATGACAAGTCACCAAAGGATGTACTTCAGATTCTTTCTGCAATTGATCCTTCCGTGTCTGGCGGCAAGGCCGATTCAACTTCTGGCAGCCGCCCGAAGCGCCCGATGAAGACTTACAAGAACCCTCATACCGGTGAAGTGGTCAAAACCCGCGGTGGCAATCACAAGACGCTGAATGAATGGCGTCAAAAGCATGGAAAGGAAGCTGTGCAGAGCTGGCAGCAAGACTGATGTCAGTTGGCCCTTCTCCTTGCATGGAGAGGGGCTATTAGCCCACCACTACCCGGTTTCGACCACCTTCCTTTGCTGCGTACAACGCCTCATCCGCCTTCTGCATCCACTGCATATAGTTCTCCGGCTCGTCCGTTAACTGGGCAATGCCGATGCTGATGGTGTAGCGGATGGATGCCGCGCTGGTTTCCACCACGCTCTGTTCAATGCTTTCCCGTATCCGCTCGCAGATGATTCGAGCGCCTTCGGCATCGGTTTCCGGCAGTATGATGCCGAATTCCTCACCGCCGTAACGCCCGGCACTGTCGGACTGGCGGATGGCGCTGCGGGTGACTCTGGCGGTATGTTTGATTACTTCGTCCCCGGCCAGGTGACCGTGAGTGTCGTTCACCGGCTTGAAATGGTCTATATCAAACATCACCAGGCTGGTGGTGTGGCCATAGCGGCGGAAGCGTTCGAATTCCGCATCCACCAGGTTTTCCCAGGTGCCCCGGTTGAGCAGGCCGGTGAGACGATCTGTCATGCTCAGTTTGGCCAGCTGCTCGTTGGCCCGTTCCAGGGCCATTTTGCTGCTGGCGATGTCGGTAACGTCGTACACCATCAGGCACACTTTTTCGACTTCCCCGGTGGTACCGGAGAGCGGGCTGATGGTGAGGTTCTGGAACATGTACTCCTCTGTGCCGGTGATGGGCCGGGTATTGCGGAATTGGAACAGGTAAGGGCGCTGCTCCCATGAGGTGAACGCTTTGGTGTTGAGCAAGGCGACGGCGTCCACCTTACGGGTCAACCAGGCCTTTGGGATATCCGGGAATACGTCGAACAACACCTGGCCCTGGATCTTGCTCGCAGTGAGGCCGCTGTGGTTCTCCATAAAGCCATTCCATACTTCCACCCTGAAATCCAGGTCGAGCACCACAAGGCCCACCTCTACGGATTCCAGCATGTCCATCAGCCAATGAAAGGAATTGGCTTCAGATTCTTCTATGGCCATGAGTCAGTCCACCAGATATTGCAGGCGATCTTCGAGAAAAGGCACTGAATCCTCGGTAAGCAGGATCAGCATGTCGCATTCGATGTCCCGGTCTTCCAGGGCATAGCAGATTTCAATGCACAGCAACTGTTCTTCACGGGCGCTGTGGTGTTCGAGCAATTCGGTAATCTGCCGATGCTGGCCAAGCACGGTGGGATGCCCCAGGCCGAGTTTCAGGTCCAGCTGATCGCCGATGCCTTTGAGGAAGGCGCCGAAGAGTATGCTGGACATATCCATAAGCACCTCCACGTTTACTGACTCGCCCTCAAGCGTGTCGTAGTGAAGCATCTCTGCCATTTCCCGGAAGCTGGCATCTGCAAATAACAGTAGCGCTTCGCCGGCAATACCGGCACCTGTGAACCCCTGGCACACCGCAGAATAGGTGTCGCTGTCGCTGACCGAGGAAATGGCCATGTGCAGTTCAGAGTTGGCCAGGAACGCGACCTTGGGAATCGGTTGCTTCACGAAAACCCGTAGCAGTCGGGCCAGAAGATCCGAAGAACGGCCCATGGCGACGTTGGAGATTTCCTGGAGGTAGTCGTTCAGGGAAACTGAGATTTCCGGAGCGGCGCTGCCTGTGTTCTTGAGGCTGGTATCCTGCAGCGCCGTGTCTTCGAGTTCTCCGGGGCGGTACACGCCGTATTCCACCAACAGGTCGAGCACGATAAACGTTTCGGTGGGCTTTTTGATGAAATCCAGAGCGCCGAGTTTCTTGACCCTCTCCCGGGCTTCCGGCTGAATATCGCCGGAAACCACGATGGTCATGACCGGCAGATCTTCCTTGCGAATCTGTTCCAGCACCTGATAGCCGTCGATCTCCGGCATATTCAGATCCAGGAACATCAGCTCGGCCTCATGCCGCCGCAACTTCTCCAGGGCTTCCACACCGCCTTTCGCGAAGCTCACATCCCCGCGCAACCCTTCCGGAAGGGCTCGGGCCATTTGCTTTCTGGCCAGGGCAGAGTCGTCGCAGATCAGAATGCGGGTGGTCATTTATGGGGCCGTAGGGGGTTGGTCATAAGGTGCGAAAGTATACCAGTAGTCTTTGTTGTGTACACGTTTGCTACAGCATTCGTAACAACCGGTAAGGTGTTGTAAGTATTTTAAGGCAAAGGTTTTGTGACTGTATTCAAAGTTGGTTGAGTATTACTGAATTGTAAACGGCGATTGTGACTCTGCTCACTCTATTGGCCGATCTGCCTTGGTTATAGTGTGCGTGCGGCAAATAAAAAATAATGTAAAACCCTGCCGCCTGTGAGTACCGGAAAAACCAAAAACAAACCGGGCTGCAGAAGAGTCGGGCGTCGGAAACTGGCTCTAAATAACTACTTCAGAGACGCAAAATATGAGACAGCGAGCGTATGGATACGCTGCCGTCACCCTGTTCTGCCTGGGTATTGCGCCCGTTGTCCAGGCCGAGCTGAAGCCCATTTCCGAGGAAGCAATGGGTGAGGTGACCGGGCAGGCTTTTATGCAGATCGAGAACATCCCGGGGGATACCCATGCGTTCACGCGTATGATGCTGACCATGGATGTGGAAACCCGGATGAACGTGGATGACGTGCAAGCCGGCGAGATCGATGGCGGCGTGGACTTTGCTGCCCAGCATGTGGCGCTCGGGCATATTGCCCGTAATGACGGTGAGCAGTTCAACGGCCGCACCTACAGTGCCGGAGATACTGTTCATTTCGAGGCGTTCAAACCTTACATTGAGCTTGCGGAAGACCCTGCCGAAGGAAAGCTTTCGGGCTTTCGTATGGGGTTCGGGCAGGCGAGAGGATCAGTTTCCTCGCTGACCAGCAGTTTTAGTGGCGATATTGGCCTGAAACTGGTCAGTGGCGGCCAAGAGTATGATGCCACGCTTTTTGATGCGAACACCCAGGCCACCAAATACCGGGCCAGCCATATCGGCATTGACGATGGAACGGCGGACTGTGCAGCTGGCACTAACTGCGCTCCATTAACGCACCTGCAGTCTCTGTATGTTGGCGAAGAGGGCGTCGATGGCGTTACCGATTTCACCAGCGATTTCTTCATTGGCTTCCAGCGCGAAGGCGTGGACTGGCAGAGCCCGGATGGCGCAACCGTGATCAATGCTGGAAAGGGCGTGTTTATCAATCTGCCCACAAGCATGAAAGTGGATATGAGCCAGTTGATCACCCAGGGTGTGGATCGGCTGCAGACCCATCGGGACGATATGGGTACCCGCTTGTTTTAAATGCTAAACTCCTGCCTGTGTTCAACCCATTCGGCAGGAGCTTAGTCCCTTGATCCGTTCGTTTTACTGGCACGATTACGAAACTTTCGGGGTAGACCCGGTTCACGACAGGCCTTCCCAGTTTGCCGGCGTGCGAACGGATGCGGATCTCAATATCATCGAAGAGCCGTTGGTGATTTACTGCAAGCCTGCGGACGACTACCTGCCATCGCCAGAAGCCTGCCTGATTACCGGCATTACGCCCCAGAAAGCCCTGGAAGACGGTTTTCCAGAGGCTGAGTTTATTGCCCAGATCAACGAGGCATTCAGCCAGCCCGGCACCTGTGTTGTGGGCTACAACAGCCTGCGCTTTGATGATGAAGTGACCCGCCACACTCTCTACCGCAACCTGCGCGACCCCTACGCCCGCGAGTGGCAGAACGGCAATTCCCGCTGGGACATCATCGATATGGTGCGCCTGACTTACGCGCTGCGCCCCGAGGGCATCAACTGGCCCCGCAAGGAAGACGGCAGCCCCAGTTTCAAACTGGAGGAGCTGACCGTTGCCAACGGAATCGCCCACGAAGCGGCCCACGATGCCATGTCGGACGTTGAGGCGACCATTGCGGTGGCCAGGCTGATCAAGGAAAAGCAGCCGAAGCTCTTTGATTTTGTGTTGCAGAACAAGGATAAGCACTCTGCCCGCGCCATGCTGGATACCGCCACCATGAAGCCGGTATTCCATATATCCGCCAAGTACCCGGCCAGCCGGGGATGCTGCGCCATGGTGGCCCCGGTGGCTGAGCATCCCACCAATAAGAACCTGGTGATCGTTTACGATCTGCGCGAAGACCCCACCGAGCTGATCAACGCCAGTGCTGAGCATATTCGTGAGCGGGTATTTACTTCCCAGGCGGAATTGGGAGAGGGCGTGAGCCGCTTTCCGCTGAAAGGCGTGCAACTGAACAAATGCCCGGTGCTGGCGCCGGCGAATATGCTATCCGCCCTTTCTCCGGAGCGTCTCGAAGAATTGGCCCTGGACGGGGATACCCTGCGGGCCAACCTCGCCATGCTGCGCAAGGCCCCGGACCTCCCGGCCAGAATTGCCGAGGCTTTTGATCAACCGCACGAAAGCGATCTTACAGACCCAGATGAGCAGCTCTACGCCGGTGGTTTCATCAGCAAAACCGACCGAGAGAAACTGAACTGGGTTCTGGAGCAGCCGGTGGAGACCCTGGGTGAGCTGGATGTGACCTTTGAAGATGATCGCTTGCAGGAACTGCTGTTTCGCTATCGGGCGCGGAACTATCCGGTCAGCCTGATGGGTGAGGAGCTGGAGCGATGGGAGGAGTTTCGTAGCCAGAGGTTGATGCATCCCAAAAAGGGGTGGCGGTCTTTGGAGGCGTATGCCCAGGAACTACAGCGCCTGGCGGCGGACCCGGATTTGACGCCGCAGAAGCGGCATATCCTTGAGGATTTGCATTTGTATGGGGAGTCTTTGATTCCTTATATCTGATGAGGATGTTGGCTCCTTCGGAGCCGCCATTGTTTGGCGCGCCTTCTCTTCCTAGAGAAGGCGCTTTTGTGTCGGATTACGGCTTTCACCTAATCCGACCTACATGGCTTAGGTATCAGCCCGGATTCCAACGCGTAGGTCGGATTAGGCGAAAGCCGTAATCCGACACCCTACTAACGCTAACTCACCGCCGCTTCACAAAATAAACACTCAAATTCTGCCCCATCAAACTCTGCACCTCGCTCCCCAGCGCCTCCGCCTGAATCTGCTGCTGCACCGGCCCTGTTGCCAGGCTGTGGCCATCCACATCCCGTGCTTTCACAAGTTTCCATTCCACCTCGTTACTCGCCATGGCCATCAACTCTTTTAGCTGGGCTGCGTCCTGCGGCCAGAACCATCTGTCTCGGCAGCCGCCGAGGCTGTAGAAATCGGCGTCGGCGGTCAGTTCCTGCCATGTGGCATCGTTGCGATTGGCAAGCACCATCCGGCGTAGCTGGCGCAGCGATTGGCGGGTGGGTTGAAGATTATGCTCGGCAACCAGTTTGCGGATCTGTTTGTCCCCGGCTGTTTGCTCGGCAATGGCGGTGTGCATGTGCACCACAGCACCAGAGCCGGTGGCCTGGTTAACCAGGGCGGCAAGCGAAAGGCTGGTCATGGCCGGTGAGGGCAGGCGCCCGACTTCGATCCAGTGTACATGATGGCCATCCGCCACGAATCGCTGAGCGATGGACCAGGGCCAGAACACGATGTTGTCCATACCCATCTCGTTCGCCATGCGCGTGGCTTTGGCGATGTTGGCCAGGGATTCATCAACCGCGATCACTTCCACATCGTCCAGATAGCCGGCCAGTTCCATCGCCCGCTGGCCAGACTGCGCACCGCAAACCATGATCCGAAGGGTGGCCGATAGATTTTCCGTGTCCAGCCCCAGTTCAGTGGCCATCAGTGTTTTCAGGCTGCTTTCGGTACGATAGGCCAACCGGGACCAGGACGGCCATGCCTGGGGAACATCAGTCTTCTCCAGGCAGAGCTCTTCGGCCTTCTCATCGAAATTCTGCTTGATGGCTTCTTCCTCGGCCCGGTCATAATAGCTGGCGGCCAGAACTGGCTGCAATGCCAGGGGCCAGTCCATCAGGTTCCACTGGCCAAGTTGTACGGCGAAGGGCTGGTGAAAGAGGGCGCCATACATCGCTGTGATCATCAGTGAGCCGATGAGTCCGTCCTGTTCCTCGCCAAGGGCAAACTGGGCCTGAATGCTGTCGTTGATGGCAGAAACCAGTCGTTCTTCATCGTCTTCGGCGGCCAGGGCATAGCCGGTTCTGTCGGCGTATTGAGCGATGGCCAGTGTCAGGCGCTGGAGTTCGTCCCGAAGTTCAACGGTTTGTGCAACTTCGGCAATGATCGCCCGGCGCAGCATCGTCACCAGTTCTTCCACCGCCGGATCGGGCATGAGAGTTTTCTGGAGGGCAAGGATCAGCAGTTCGTCTTCGCTGGCGGCATCCAGGAAAATCTGTGCATTCGGGTTATCCAGATCGTACTGTTGATGGATAATCGCGCCGACGAAACGACCCAGTTCCTGATGCGGCAAACCATCCCGCTGAAGCAGGGCGATCGCATCATGAGCGAGGGCAGCATCGGCTTTATTCACTTCTAGGTGTTGCGCGCAGGTCAGCATGCCGCTGTACACGGAATCCCACTCAGCGCCGGTTTCCAGAAGTTTGCGATAATGCAGGTAGGCAACGTCGAACTGCCCCTGCAACCGCTTGGAATGGGCAACGCCACAGAAAGCGGCGGCAGATTGCCGGTCGCAGTCCAGGGCCTGCAGGAAATACTGCTCTGCAAGCGCCGGCCGTTCCGTCTTCAGGGCCCAGTAACCCAGGTTGCAATACTGCTGCACTTGCCCCGGCTGATGTTTCAGGCTTGCGTTAAACAGGGTGTGTGCTTTCTCAAGCTGACCGTCGTCCATCTCCACACGGCCAAGAAGGCCCAGCCCACCGGCATGCTCCGGCTCCAGAGCCAGCGCCTCGTTCAGATAACCCCGGCATTCCTGCCGGGCCTTGAGCCGCTGGATATGGCTGAGGCCGTTGCTGTTGGACTCCCCATAGGCCAGGTTGGCTTGCAGAAGCAGGCGAGCAACCTGGGCCTGTTGGGAATGGGATAGCTGGACTTGATGCTTGGCTTGCATGGGACACCTCGTGAATACAGCCGCAATTTTGGAGCGGCAAAGGTCTGCAGTTTTTGACGGTTTGCCGTGCTTTGAGGGTGGTGTTGCGAAAGGTATGCCAGTATCGCTGAATGGGTATTCAAAGGTACGTTTTTTATTGGGAGTAACAATCCGCTAGACTAAGTTCCGTCTTCTTCAATAAACAGCCAGGATTCTTAAGATGCGCCCAGATCAGCAGGAAACTGCAGAAACCTTCCTTAGGCGGAAGGCAAGAAATCTCGAATTCTTCAAACGTAGGTTTCCGGCGATCTATAAGCACTACGGCAATTTGTTGATGAAACGAGTTGAGTTGGTAGTGAGCCCCGTTGAGTCTGATGTTGATCTGCACGTTGACGGCAAAAGTCTTTATCAGGGAAAAGCAAAGGCTGTAGGGGTGCGTGAAGCCGAAATGTTTCTGGCTGACAACGAGCCATATAAGTACTTGAAAACCTTTCGGCCGCCGCGCGCTAGTGGTTACACCTATCCGAGATTGGGTAGCAACATGATTCGGCGTTGCTTGGAAGCGTTGCCGGATCAAGGAGAGGAGTTTGTTGGATATCCCATGGGCAACTTCTTCCCGTTTGTCGTTTTTCTTGGCTGCGGCCTCGGATATCAGATTGAGGCGTTGGTCGGTCGGGCTGATGTAGTCAATGCCCTGGTTTTTGAGCCGGATGAAGAGAAATTTGCGGCCAGTCTCTTTACCGTTGACTGGGAGTCCATTTGTGAAAAGTTTCTCTCCAGAAAAGGCTACGATATCCGGTTTGCCATCGGTGTCGACGCCACAAACCGAAGTCTGAAAGAGTTGCTGGAGCGAAACCTGAATAAGCGCGTTCCGTTGCATCCCACAATGACTATTTACTTTAATCATCAAGCGTGCGGTATTAACCGGAGTTTTGCGGAGGAAATCCGAAAAGACTTGCCTACCCTTTTTGCCTCCTGGGGCAACTATGATGATGAGATGAAACGTCTGAACCACACGGCCTTCAATTTACGCGCTGGAAGCAGGTTTCTCCGAAACTCGGCTACAGGAACGTTTCATAAGCCGGTTGTGATAGTGGGCAGCGGGCCGTCTATCGATGAGCGGCTTCCCCTTATCCGTCAAAGCCGTGACAGAGTAACCCTCGTTTCAGCCGGAACTGGACTCAAAGCACTTATCAATAACGGAGTTAAGCCCGACTTCCATGTTGAGCTGGATCCTGATTATCTGATTTACCAGTTGCTGAGCGATATTGGCAAAGAAAAGCTGAAAGGGATCACGCTAATTGCGGTGAACGAGATTAACGCACTTGTGCCAGAGCTTTTTGACGAGGTTTTCCTTTATGCCAAGAAGGATAATCCTGCCCCTATCGGGTTCCGGTTGGAAAGATTTGCTTTCGAGCATTGCAATCCCACATGTACTAACGCTGCTTTTGCCATTTTCCAGCAGCTCGGTTTTCGCAACTTTTTCTTGTTCGGAACAGATTATGGTTTCAAGGACAGAACGAAACATCATGCTTCAGGCTCTGTCTATGGCAGTCGGGACGAGGACAGTGAAGTTTCGGTTCTTTTGAATGATCTGGCCCAGAAGCACTTCTTGGAGGGCAAACTGATTGAGGTGGATTCCGTCGATGGTGGTAAAATTCTGACACGTTCAGATTATTTTACTGCAATGCGAAGCGTTGAAAACATGCTCCGCTGGGCCCGGGAACGTGATCACGACGTTCAAGTGTGGAATTGTGCAGACGGTGCGATTATTTCGGGTGCGCCATGGCTGGCTCCTGAGAATTTTGAGGAGAAAATTGACCTGATTCTGAATGATGCTGCGCAGGAGCCTATTCCCGGGGACGTAATAAGAGGGCAGGTTGAGACGCATCAGGATCCTGAGTTGGAAGAGCGTTTTGCAAAAGTTGGAACCTTTATTGAAGCTAGGGCCGATCAGGTACGTGCGATTCTGCATTCAACTTCACTGCGAGGGAAGAAAGATGTTGTTCGGTTAATGTCTCCCTTGATTGATGCCTCACAGGTTGTGGAAACCCCCAAAGGTTTTGACGCTCCTCAGCCTGAGCAATTCGTAGCTCAGCACGTCTTGAGAGGCACTTTGATGCACTTTATGACTGTCGGGCTTTGTCATGTTATGGCGGCCGCCGGTGATAAAGAAGCGGTGCCCGTGGCGGAAACTTGGAAGGACTCGTTTGTCGAGTTTCTTAAGGCGGTTCCTGGACACTATTCGAAGGTTATTACGGATCAGCGTAGTGGAGAGGGCGAACGCTGGCTCCGGATGACCATTCATGATAGAGAAACGGCGGTTGGAGGATAAAAAAAACGGGCCTCATAGGCCCGTTTTTCTGGTTGGGTCCGATCACCCTTGTAGCAACTGAAGCACCTGCTGAGGCCTTGCGTTTGCCTGCGAGAGAACGGAGAGTCCTGCCTGTTGGAGCACCTGGGTTCGAGCCAATTCAGCGGTCTCTTTGGCGAAGTCCGCATCCTTAATTCGACTGTTGGCAGCGCTCAGGTTTTCGCTCGTTGTTGCCAAGTTGGCGATGGTCGACTCAAACCGATTCTGCACGGCGCCCAATTCGCTGCGCAATGAATTGATAAAAGTGAGCGCCGAATCAACCCGTATGATGGCGTCGTTGGCTCCTTCCACCGTCTTTATGTTGACTTCTTCAAGACTCCCGGTGGTCAGATAATCCGTAGAACCGGAAGCACCGAAGAGGCCGCCCGGATCATTGAGGGTGAAGGCCTCCAGAGCCTGGATCTTAACATCACCCTTAAGAGTGCTGCCCGAGGCTCCAATTTCTGCTTCACTGAAACCAACACCTGACGTGGCCACGCCTGAAACGCCCGTGCCACCTTCTGTGATTACGAGGTCCTCGCCATCCCGAACGGTGAATTTGAGGCCACTGCTGGTTTCCGTGACTTCCAGATCCTGGATGTTAGCGTCTTCAAACGCGGACGCTACATTCCCTTTCGTAATCGTTCCACCAGATGCCACATCGATCGGAATTGTGACAGGATCCTGATCGCCCACCTGAACGGTGACAGTGTATTGCCCACCTCCTGTAGCTGTGCTGTCAGGCACGTTATTGAACGTCAGTTCCTGAACGTTGGTAGCGGTCGCAAGCTCGACCCCCTGGATGTTCGCGTCGTTGATTGCGGATGCGACCTCGGTGGCAGAAGCGCCAGAGGCAGTTTCAACCGTAATTGGGTCGTTGGTGCCAACCTCGATCGAAAAGGTGCCTCCGCCAGTTGCCGGAACCGTAAGCCCGCTTGCAATAGCAATCTTGCCAATGTCCTCGGCGGTGGATCCGTTCGACAGATCGACATCAATTGTGTCACCGGCATTGGCGCCAACTTGAAAGCTCTGAACACCAAAAGAGCCATCCAGAACCTTCAAGCCGTTGAAGGTAGTCTGTTTGGCGATCCGATCGATCTCCTCAATACGCTGCTGCACTTCCTGGTCCAAGGCAATCCTGTCCGAGGCGCTGTTGGTGGCGTTCGCAGATTGAATAGAGAGTTCGCGGATGCGTTGGAGGTTTGAAATTACCTCCGCTAAAGCACCTTCAGTGGTCTGAGCCAGAGAGATGCCATCGTTAGCATTCCGTGTGGCTACGTTTAGGCCTTGAATCTGGGATTCGAACCGCGTCGAGATCGCGAGGCCGGCAGCATCATCCTTGGCGGAGTTGATGCGAAGGCCTGAAGAGAGTCGTTCAAGCGCCGTGTTGGCCTCACTCTGTGAGCGTTCAAGATTGCGCTGAGCGTTGAGCGAAGCAATGTTCGTATTAATTACCTGAGGCATTGTCATTCCCCTGTTCTGGGTGCCGTTGCCTGTCTGGCGAAAGTAATCAGGACCCGGCGGTTTCGGTTTACGAGCGTTGCCAAGACATCAAGCGCATTTCGTGCCAGGTTTAATTTTTGAAGAATAAGCAATTGAAAAATATATGGAAAAATATTTTTCTGTCGGCTTCTTGGTTGAGGTGCTGCTTTGCGGTTGGCAGCTTTTTGCCGGTTCTCGGCAGGTTTTACATTTATTAACAAAAACTTTCTATACCGTGGTTAAAGGTATTCCGGGGATGGCCGTTAAGTTCAACAGTAGGGCAGCGCACCGGGACTGAGATCGGTCGCTAAACCTTTTAACTGAAGACTCAAGTTTGAGGAGAAGCATATGGCTCTCGGTATCAACACTAACGTGGCATCTATTTCCGCCCAGAACCAACTGAACAAGTCCCAGGAACTGTCCAATCAGGCTCTGGAGCGTCTGTCTTCAGGTCTGCGTATCAACTCCGCCAAGGATGATGCCGCAGGTCTGGCTATTTCAACCCGTTTCCAGTCCCAGATCTCGGGCCTGAATGTAGCCACACGAAATGCTAACGATGGCATCTCTTTGGCTCAGACTACTGAAGGTGCTTTGGACGAGATTACCAACAACTTGCAGCGTATTCGTGAGCTGGCAGTACAGTCTGCAAACGCCACTAATAGTGCCTCAGATCGTCTGGCGCTGAATGATGAGGTCCAGCAACGCATCGAAGAGATCGATCGGATTTCCTCACAGACTGCCTTCAACGGCCTCAAGGTTCTGGATGGCTCATTCGGTAGTCAGCAGTTCCAAGTGGGCGCAAACGCGGGTGAAACGATCGGTATCGATCTGACTCAAGGGACCACTAAAGAGTCCATTGGCCAAATAGCATCTGCTGAAGACTTGCAGGTTGCCTCCAGCACTGGCGGTGCGACCTTTAGTGTGAAGGTTGGCAGTGCAGATGCAGTCGATGTTTCTGTCGCTGAAGACGCTAGTGCAGCAGATGTGGCGGAAGCAATTTCCGACAAGAACATCAATGGTATATCATTGGTATCGGCCACAAATGTGCAGGATCTTGCCTTTACTGCCCTGAGCGGAGCTGGATTTACCAATGGTGGCTCTTACACTGTTTCGCTGAAGGTAGGTGATGCCGATGCCGTAAGCGTCACTGTTGAAGCTGCATCTGGTGGTGCGGTTACAAAAGACGACGTTGCCAGTGCAATTCAAAGTGCAGGCATTGAAGGTTTGAGCGTTGAAACATCTACTTCCGGCCTGAAGTTTACTGTTGATGGGGGCGAAAACTTCTCTATCTCCGAGAGTGCAAGTACAGGTGTTACAACGACTGGTGGTCCCGGCTTTGCGAACGCTGTTACAACTGGTGGTGGAGCAACACAGTTTGGGCAAGTGTCAGTGAATGCACTTGAAGCCTTCTCTATCACTGACGCGAGTGGTGTTGTTGGAAGTGGGGGCGATTTCGGTCTGACCGGTTCCCTGGAAGAGGTCAAGGTTGACACTGTTGATAACGCTAATGATGCCATTCAGCGTGTTGACGCAGCGCTCCAGACTGTCAACGGTCTCCGTGGCGAACTCGGTGCGATTCAGAACCGTTTTGAATCCACTATTGCCAACCTGTCTACCTCAGTCGAGAATCTGAGCGCTTCTAACAGTCGGATCCTAGATGCGGACTTTGCGGCGGAAACTGCGAAGCTCTCCAAGTCCCAGGTTCTGCAGCAGGCTGGTATCTCCGTACTGGCGCAGGCGAACGCTCGTCCGCAGCAGGTTCTGTCCCTCCTGCAGTAATTGGGGCATAGCGGTTAAGGCCGGAACCCTCGGGTTCCGGCTCAACGCCGTTTGAGGATAGCGAGGTAAAGCTATGAATGACGTTAACCTGAACAGTTCGGATCTGAAACTGGTTCGTGCCAGTGAGCAGGCGCCGTCTCGGGCAATTTCGTCATCTCAGGCCGAGGGCAGGAATGCCTCAGACCTTGCTGCTTCATCGTCACGACGTGTGGGTGCGGTGAAGGCTGTATCTCAAAGCCAGGATGTTTCCGGCGAAGAGAAGGCTCGAAAACTAAATGAGTCGCAGAGAGAGCAGCTTGAGGAGGCCGTTTCACAACTGAACGATTATGTTCAGAACGTCCAGCGGGACCTGCAATTCGAAGTGAATAATGACTTGGGGCAGACCGTCGTGCGTGTGGTTGACCAGCAAACCCAGGAAGTCGTTCGCCAGATCCCGGATGAAGTAGCGTTGAGGTTGGCAGAAAATTTGCAGCAGGATGAGCCGCTGACGCTGTTTAATATCAAAGTCTAAAGCCTTGCCGCTTTTTCGATGATGTAAACAACGGTATTTCAGCACCGCCGCACCCGAGAGGGGCCGGCGGTGTTTGTCGTTACGGGTAGATCTGCGAGTTACAAGTCGTTACAAATAGGTTTGTAAAGTAGGCAAAGTTTTGCCGCTTTTTGCCGATAACTAGATTAGAAATTGGGTTGGCCCCCCTGAGGAGGCACGATATGGCAAATATTTCATCGTTGGGTATCGGTTCAGGCGTTCTAACGTCTGATCTCGTTGATCAGTTGGTTCAAGCCGAGCGCGGACCGACTGAGAACCGTCTGACCCAAAAGACGGAACAGACCCAGGCGTTGATTTCGGCCTATGGCCAACTCAGAAGCGCTATCACTGAGTTGCGCTTGCCAATGCGGCAACTGAGCGCTCCCGATAACCTCAAGGCGTTCTCGGCGAACTCGTCGAACGAAGACATTGCTGTTTCCGTTGACAGCACTAGTGCCAGTCGTGGTACCTACAGTGTTGAGGTGACGAGCCTGGCCGGTGCGCAAGCGCTTGCATCAAGGGATGTTTTTGCTGATCGGGATTCGACTAGTGTCGGACAGGGCACACTTACCCTCAAGGTGGGGGATCAGACGACAAATCTTGTAATTGATAGCAGTAACGACACGCTTCAGGGGCTGGCAAACGCCATCAATGATTCGGATGCTGGGGTCTCTGCCGGCGTCATTGACACCGGTAGTGGTTTCCAGCTCGTTTTGTCTGCTGATGAAACGGGAACTGCTAATGCTGTCAGTATTTCGGTTTCAGGGGACAACGTTGGAACCGAAACAGATAATCAGGGGCTTTCCCGATTTGCCTTCAATATCGGGATGGACGCTGACTCTGGATTAAAAGAAACCATCGCCGCGACTGATGCGGTAATGAAAATAAATGGGGTCGAAGTATCACGTTCTACTAACAGTTTCGAGGACGTGATTGATGGTTTAACGTTTGACATCAGCGCGACCGGTACGTCCATAGTAAAGGTTGAGCAAGATCTTGGTGCGGTTGCAGATCGCGTTCAGGGCTTCGTTAGCAAATTTAACGCTCTTCAGTCCACAATCGATAGCCTGGCAGGCTTCAATGCTGAATCAGGGCGCGGAAGCTTGCTGACAGGTGACAGCACCATCAGAGGTATTCAGAACCAGTTGCGCCAGATACTGACACGTGTTGTGCCAGGCTTAGAGAATGCTGGTGTCAGAAGCCTCGCGGACGTCGGAATAACCACTAATTTTGAAACTGGTGGTCTGGAATTTGATAGGGCTAAGTTCGAAAGTCAGCTTAAGAATAATCCCGACGATGTTACTGCGCTTTTTGCGGAGCAGGGTCGGGCAACTGATAGCCAAGTTGAGTTTGTCCGTAGCGGTATCAATACTGAGCCGGGCACTTATGGAATCAATGTTACACAAGCAGCGACACAGGGGCGCTTGGTAGCGGGTAGTGCTCTAGCTGATGGCATAACAATTGACGGCACAAATGACGAGCTGACCCTTCGGGTTGACGGCGAGACTTCTGTTTCTCTTACTCTCACCCAGCAGACCTATGCGTCTGCCCAAGATCTGGTAAATGAGATCCAGACACAGTTGGATTCCAATAATGCCTTGAATGCCGCGGGCTCTTCCGTTCTAGTGGGGTTGGATGGCAGCGGAAACCTTAGCTTTTCATCAGCTAAGTACGGTAGTGACTCGGCGGTTTCGCTTACTTCTTCAGAGAGTGCGATTACCTTTGGGCTAGATACTGCAACCGCAACTGCGGGGCTGGATATTGCAGGCACGATTGGCGGCCGCAAAGCCGAAGGGGATGGCCAGGTCCTTTTTCTTGGAAACGGTAATGGCGGCGCCTCAGGTCTACAGGTGCGTGTTCTTGGCGATCAAATTGGCAGCCGAGGTTCTATTACCTTTGTAGAAGGCGTGGCCGAGCGCACCGTAAACCTGGTTTCGAGTTTTGTTGGTGCTGACGGGGCGATTGAATCGCGCACGGAGAGCCTGAACAGAGACTTGGAGCAGATACAGCAACAGCAACTCCGATTGGAAGAACGAATTGCCGCCTACCGTGAGCGTTTAGTAAGCCAATTCACTGCTGCTGATTCCTTGATTTCCCAGCTCAACAGCACCCAGGACTACGTAAGCCAGCAGCTCGCCGCGCTTGCACCCCAAAACAACCGGAACAACAACTGATCGGCGTTAGCCGGTTAGCTAACGAAGAGGTCTGATATGAACGGTTTACAGGCATACCAGCGCGTAAACACCCAAACCAGCATCACCGATGCCGATCCTCACAAGCTGATTCAGCTTTTGTACAACGGTGCTCTTGAGCGCATCAACATGGCAAAGGCGCGGATGCAGGCGAAGGATTACGAAGGCAAGGGCAAGCTGATCTCCAAGGCGATTGAGATTATCGGTGGCTTGCGCAGCTTCCTGGACTTTGAGAAGGGTGGCGATCTGGCTGTTCGTCTGGAAGGTCTCTATGACTACATGGAGCGGACCCTGTTCGAGGCGAACGCAAAGAACGATGTTGCCAAGCTTGATGAGGTTGCTGACCTGCTCCGAGCCATCAAAGAAGGCTGGGACGGCATTCGCGAGGAAGCTGTAGGCGGCCAACAGCAGGCTGTTTGAAGCGACGAGTTGATTGCCATGCTATCCCCGGTTATCGGGCTGGGTAATACCCCGGCCCAATAGCCATTCCCCCCGCTCTCCCGTACAATACTGCCCTTATTTTCAACACATCCATTCTGTTCAGTCTGGAGCAAGGGCATGTCTGATATCAAAAAGGTGGTGCTGGCCTATTCCGGTGGCCTGGATACTTCCGTTATCGTTCGGTGGTTGCAGGATACCTATAACTGTGAGGTGGTGACCTTCACCGCCGACATTGGCCAGGGCGAGGAAGTTGAGCCGGCGCGGGCGAAAGCCGAGGCGTTGGGCGTTAAGGAAATCTACATCGAGGACCTGCGCGAGGAGTTTGTGCGCGATTACGTGTTCCCGATGTTCCGCGCGAACACCATCTATGAGGGTGAGTACCTTCTGGGTACGTCCATTGCCCGTCCTCTGATTGCCAAGCGTTTGATCGATATCGCCAATGAAACCGGCGCCGATGCGATTTCCCATGGCGCAACCGGCAAGGGTAATGACCAGGTGCGTTTCGAGCTCGGTGCCTACGCGCTGAAGCCGGGTGTAAAGGTGATTGCACCCTGGCGTGAGTGGGACCTGAATTCCCGCGAGAAGCTGCTGGCCTACTGTGATGAGCGCAACATTCCGGTGGAGAAGAAGAAGGGCAAGAGCCCGTACTCCATGGATGCCAACCTGCTGCACATCTCTTACGAAGGTATCAACCTCGAAGATCCCTGGGCGGAAGCCGAGGAAGATATGTGGCGCTGGAGTGTGTCTCCGGAAGCTGCGCCGGATGAGCCGACCTACGTTGAGCTGACCTACAAGAAGGGCGACATTGTTGCCATCGACGGTCAGGACATGAAGCCCCACGTGGTTCTGGAAACCCTGAACAAGCTGGCGGGTGCCAACGGCATTGGCCGTCTGGATATCGTCGAGAACCGCTATGTCGGCATGAAGTCCCGCGGCTGTTACGAAACCCCGGGCGGTACCATCATGCTGCGTGCCCACCGTGCCATTGAATCCATTACCCTGGATCGTGAAGTGGCGCACCTGAAAGACAGCATCATGCCGCGCTACGCCGAGGTGATCTACAACGGTTACTGGTGGTCCCCGGAGCGTGAGGCTCTGCAGGCGCTGATCGATCAGACTCAGAACTATGTAAACGGTACTGTTCGTCTGAAGCTCTATAAGGGCAATGTGGATGTGGTTGGCCGCAAGTCTGAGGATTCTCTGTTCGATGAGAAGATTGCCACCTTTGAGGAAGATCAGGGTGCATACGATCAGAAGGATGCGGAAGGCTTCATCAAGCTGAATGCGCTGCGTCTGCGGATTGCTGCTGGCAAAGGCCGCAAGCTGTAAGACTGAGGCTTCGTGCCGGACCAAGGCCGGTGCAAGCTTCCAGAAAACGCCCGTGAATACGTCCCTGTAGGGCTCGGTCGCGCCATCCCTGGCGCTCCACGTTTCTGGAAGCTTGCACCGGCCTTGATCGTTCAGGCTTTCAGGTTTGTCTCAAGTTGACGAAACTCTCCCGGCGTCTTCCCCGTCACCGCCTTGAACTTCCTGTGAAACGAGGTGGTTTCACTGTATCCCAGCCTGAGTGCAATATCCGGAATGGCCAACTCGCTGTTTTGTAGATAGTCCTCGGCCATTTTTTGCCGCACCTCATCTAAAAGTTTCTGGTAGGACACGCCTTCCTGACCGAGTTTTCTTTGCAGGGTCCGGCTGGTCATGCCGAGGTCTTCGGCCACCATGTCTTGCCTTGTAATACCGTGCATAAGTTGTTGCTGAATGCTGTGGCGGACCTTTGAGGTCAGGTCGCTGTTGGTATCCAGGGAGGCGAGCTGGCTCAGGGCGTGGGCTTCCAGGGTTTTGCGCAGCAGGGGGTCTGGTTGTCTCAGCCGGGTTTCCAGCAGGGTTTTCTTTAGGGTGATGCTGTCGTCATGCGCTGAGAAAGTGACCGGGCAGTGCCAGCGCTCTTGATAGGCTTTCTCAAACTCTGAGCCGGGCGATTCACGCCGGAGTCTTACCGAGCTGGGTGATGCCTGCTGATTATCCGCAAGCCAGCGGGCGTAGTTCACCCAGGAGGCAAACACGTTATCCACCAGTTGCGGTCGGACGATGGGATCGGTGTAGTTGCAGTTCCAGGTCAGTTTGATGTCTTCGCCTTTCATGGCGAGGCTGGTTGTACCCATGTCTCCGACGAGTTTTTCGAACGGCGCAATGCGTGCCACGGCTTCGCCCAGGGTGGCGCAGCTCATGGTGATGTAGCCAAGCACGCTGTAGGAGCCGGGTTGAACGAAGTCGCCGGTTTCCAGGCCCAGGATCGGGTTGCCGGTTTGTTCGCACAATAAGCGGATAAAGTGCTGGAACTGCTCGCCGTTAATGCGGCCGTCGTCGGTGTCGAGGATGTTCTGGTCCAGGCCGGTCTGGTCGAAAAGGCGATTGATATCCACGCCGGCGGATTCGGCGGCACGAACGTATTGGCGCAGGGCGGCGACAGAGGCGGTTCCGAGGGTTTTCATGGTTACAGCACTGTTTTTGGAATCGTTATAGCGGGAGTATAACGGAACTGGTGCGGAAACGTCTGGAGTGGAAAATAAAAAGGCCAGCTAAAAAGCTGGCCTAAAAACAAGGAAAGAACGAAAGTGCCTGAAAAATTCGTTAATCCGGTGGATTCGATTCCCCATATGGCGGCGGAGGTACTACTCGGCTCCTCCGCCATGGGGGATACTGCTTAAATCCACAATTGCAGAATAAGTCTTCCGTGCCTTCCTGTCTGTTTGTGAAGTGTGTATCAGTGTTACCGAGTGTGTCGCTGGAATGGGGCTTGTTTGTGGGGTTGGTTGTCGGATTACGCTGCGCTAATCCGACCTACCCTACCGATTCATTAGATTTCCGTAGGTCGGATTAGCGAAGCGTAATCCGACATGAACATCCCTGCCCGAAGCTGTGTGTCATCCGTAGGTCGGATTAGGCGAAGCCGTAATCCGAAAAACAGATTATGCCGTTGCACTAACTTCTGGCGCTGTCTCGGTAAACCGCCGTGTATCATACGCATCCACCAACCCCTGCACGGCGGCCCGTTCCATGTCCTGGATCGACGGCGTGCCATTTTGGGCGTCGGCTTTGCACAGCACCATGCCGGCTTCTACCGAGATATAGCCGGCTGTGGTTTTCAGGGCCTTGTGGTTGATGCCGTCGAACACGCGCCGGAAGGCGGTGGTGGTGCAGTGGTCGCTGTTCGGGAAGTAGGCGATGATGGCGAACTGGTTGTCGCCAACGCGGCACAGGGCATCGATGGGGCGAATCAGGGTGCTCAGGCGGCGGGCAATGCCGATGGCTAGTTCGCTCATCACTGTGGGCGGGTGTTTCCGTTTGAGCTCCTGCCAGTTGCGGATGCCGCACAGTACGTAAGCAGAGCAGCCGCCGCGGGATTCGGCGTGGCGCAGCATTTTGGTCAGCCGCTCACGGCCGTATTTGGTGTTGCAGAGGCCGGTTTCCAGATCAATGATGTTGGTGGATTCCAGTTCCCGGTTGTTCTCGATCAGCAGAGAGTTGGCCCGTAGCAGGGTGTTTTGGCGGTCAGCCATTCGGTCTGCTGCGAAGATGCGGGGTATAAGCTGCTTGGTCATGTCGGACTTGTAGATGAAGTCGTCGACGCCCCGGTCGAAGGCTTCGGAGAGGGCCTCGACGCTTTCCCGGGCGGTGAGCAGGATCACGTAAGTGTAATGGTTGTTCTGCTCGTCCTGTTGTCGCACCTGGTCCGTGAGTTCCAGGCCATCCATCTCGGGCATCAGCCAGTCTGCAATCAGCACGCTCACCGGGCGCTGTTCGATCAGCTTGAGGGCTTCCGGTGCGTTGTTCACGATGCGTACGTCGCGATAGCCGGCATTTCGCAGCGTGCGGCCAACCACCATACTGCTGAATTTCGCGTCATCTACTACAAGGATGGGCAGGTCCAGATTTGGCATTGTTATCTACTTTTACCAGTCCGTTGTCAGGTGCGGGAGTTGCCGGGGGTTGGTATCATCCCCAGCAAATTGAAGAAGTATACCTTCTTACCCTGTTGGAGAATAACGACCATGCCTTCTTTTGACATTGTTTCAGAAATCGATATGCACGAAGTGACCAATGCGGTCGACCAGGCCAAGCGGGAGCTGGGCAATCGTTGGGATTTCAAGAACGTTGAAGCCGACATTGAGCTGGACGACAAGGGCATTACCATCAGTGCCGAGCAGGAGTTTCAGCTGGAGCAGTTGCTGGATATGCTGCGGATGGCGTTTGCCAAGCGGAATATCGATGCCCGCGCGCTGGCAGAAGATGGTGACAGCAAGTCCGGCAAGCTGGTAAAGCAGCACTTGCTGCTGAAGCAGGGCATTGAAACGGATATGGCCAAGAAGATTGTAAAGATGATCAAGGACCAGAAGATGAAGGTCCAGGCCAGTATCCAGGGCGATAAGGTGCGGGTGACCGGCAAGAAACGGGACGATCTCCAGGAAGCCATTGCCATGCTGCGCGAAGCTGAGCTGGATATTCCGCTGCAGTTCAATAATTTCCGCGACTGATCCGGAGGCTTCACCATCTTAACCGGCACCCGCCTGACCCTGATTCGGGACACGCTCTACACCTACACGCGTTGGCAGGTGATTGCCCTGTTATTCCTGGGCTTTTCGGCGGGTTTGCCGTTCCTGCTGGTGTTTTCCACGCTGAATGCCCGTCTCGCGGATGTCGGGGTGGAAACCGCCACCATCGGGTTTTTCAGTTGGCTGGGCATTACCTACTCCATCAAGGTGTTCTGGGCGCCCATCGTGGACCGCCTGAAACTGCCGCTGCTCGACCGGCTGCTGGGCAAAAGACGAAGCTGGATCATCTTTGCGCAGGCGGGGATCGCCACGGGGCTTTACCTGATGGCTCAGGTGGACGCCACGGCAGCTCCGGAAATGATGGCGCTATGTGGCCTGCTGGTGGCTTTTTCCTCAGCTACCCAGGATGTGGCCATTGATGCCTACCGTATCGAGATTGCCGAGGAACGGCTGCAGGCAGCACTGGCTGCAACCTATATCTTTGGCTACCGGCTGGCACTGCTGGTAGCCGGCGCCGGTGCTCTTTACCTGGCGGAGTTCTGGTCCTGGCAGGTGTCCTATGAGGTGATGGCGGCCCTGGTGGGGGTTGGCGCGCTCACCGTTCTCATCGTTCGCGAGCCCAGCGTAAACCACTTTGCCGCCGCCCAGGACATCGCTCACAAGATCGAGCAGGAGGCCGCCAAGCGAACCCATCTGAATCCCCGCCTGGCGAGACTGGTTGGCTGGTTCTACGCCGCCGTGGCCGGCCCGTTTCTGGATTTCTTCCGCCGGTACAAAGAGCTGGCCCTCATTATTTTGCTTATGGTTGCCGTCTACCGGATCTCGGACATCGCCATGGGCGTAATGGCCAATCCCTTCTACCTGGATTTCATGGGCTTCAGCAAAACCCAGGTGGCGGATGTGACCAAGATTTTTGGCTTCTTCATGACCATCGCCGGCTCGCTGGTTGGTGGGGTGATGGTGGTTCGTTACGGCGTTCGCCGGATTCTTCTGTTGGGGGCGGTCATGACCGCGGCCACCAATCTGCTGTTCGTCTTGCTGGCCCAGTATCCACCCAACATCATCACCCTGGCCGCAGTGGTTAGCGCCGATAACCTCAGTGGCGGCATTGCCAATGTTGCCCTGATTGCCTGGCTCTCCAGCATGACCAGTGCCTCGTTCACAGCCACGCAGTACGCCCTGTTCAGTTCCCTGATGACCCTGCCAGGTAAGTTCCTGGGAGGGTTCTCGGGCATTGTTGTGGCGGGCTTCGGTTACGCCGAATTCTTCCTGGTAGCCGGCATCATGGGCGTGCCTGCCATTCTGTTGGCCATTTTCATGATCCGAAATGGCCATCGATTGGATGCATTGGCACCGCGCAATGAATCGAAGCCTGATGAAGAAGCGGAAAGTAGGTCGGATTAGCGGAGCCTAATCCGACAAAAACCGTTGGATTACGCCTGCGGCTAATCCAACCTACGATTGTGAGGAGTTGAACTCGGCTCCGTAGGTCGGATTAGCGGAGCGTAATCCGACAGAGGCCGTTGCATTACGCCAGCGGCTAATCCAACCTACAATTGTGAGGAGTTGAACGCGGCTCCGTAGGTCGGATTAGCAAAGCGTAATCCGACAAAGAACGAGACGCCTAAAGCATGTCCGAACCAACAAAGGACCAAAAAATCTGGCAAGTCGTCGCCGCAATCCCGCCCGGCCAGGTGGCCAGTTATGGCCAGATAGCCGCCATGGCCGGCCTCGGCCGCCAGGCCAGATATATTGGCCGTGCGCTGGGCAAGTTGCCCGCCGGCCACAGCATCCCCTGGTTTCGGGTGATCCGCAGCAACGGCCAGATCGCGTTCCCGGAAGGCTCCGACGCGTACGAAACTCAGGTTGGCAGATTGAAGGGGGAGGGCGTAGAGGTCACCAACGGCCGCGTCTCCATGCGCCGCTTTCAGTGGCAACCGTAGGTCGGAGTAGGCAAAGCAACCATAAATCGGATTGACAGTAGGTCGGATTAGGCAAAGCCGTAATCCGACAACCCAAAACTCCTAAATCGTAGTGCGGGCTAGGCACGAAGAGCCATAACCCGACAACACATCCACTTCATACAAGGACGTATGATGAACTACCGCAGAAACCGCGTACAAGGCGGCACCTATTTCTTCACCGTCGGAACCGCAAATCGAACACCTGTTTTCAGTTCACCCGCTGCCGTTGCCTGCCTGCGGTCATCATTCCGCTCCGTCATGCGGCGATATCCTTTCTCAATGGATGCCATGGTAGTGCTCCCGGATCATCTTCACAGCATATGGACATTGCCCGAGGGCGATAATGATTTCTCCAGGCGTTGGCGATTAATAAAGACTGGGTTTACGAAGGGAGCTAAAGACATCCCGGGGCTTCCAATGGGTGTAAATGGCTCGCTATGGCAGAAGCGGTTCTGGGAGCATACGATTCGGGATGGTCAGGACTTTGAGCGGCATGTGGATTACATCCATTTTAATCCGGTGAAGCATGGGTATGTCGCCAGGGCATCGGATTGGCCGTATTCGAGTTTTCATCGGTATGTTCGTGAGGGTGTTTTGCCGCGGGATTGGGCGGTTGATGAGGAACTGTTGGTTGGGGTTGGGCGGGAGTAGGTGCTTGGCTGGTAGATTTCGAATTTGTTGTCGGATTACGCTTTGCTAATCCGACCTACCCGTGATGGATGGTTTTGTCGGTGGCGAATGGCTCTTGTCGGATTACGCTTCGCTAATCCGACCTACGGGGTGCGGGAGGCAGGCGCGGAAATTGTAGGTCGGATTAGGCCCAAAGGGCCGTAATCCGACAATTCACTTCGGTTCCGGCGGAATTAGAGCCTCAGAGCCCCATCCACTTCAATCATCCGCCCTGACACATAGTCGTTCTCAAAGATGAACGCCGCAGCCGAAGCAATTTCTTCCGGCTTGCCCATGCGCTTGAGCGGAATGCCTGCGGTCATTTTCTCCAGGGCTTCAGGCTTCATGGAAGCTGTCATTTCGGTTTCGATGAAGCCCGGGGCGATGCCGGCACAGCGGATACCGTAACGGGCGAGTTCCTTGGCCCACACGGGTACCAGTGCAGAGACACCGGCCTTGGCGGCGGAATAGTTGCTCTGGCCCATGTTGCCGGCACGGGAAATGGAGGCGATGTTGATGATCGCGCCCTGGTCGCCATTCTTGATCATCTGGGTGGCGGCTTCGCGGCCGCAGAGGAATACCCCGGTGAGGTTGACGTCGATAACCGCCTGCCACTGGGACAGCTCCATGCGGCGCTCGACTTCGCCATCCTTCACTTTGACCATCAGGCCGTCCCGCAGGATACCGGCGTTGTTGACCAGGCCATTGAGGTGGCCGAAGTCTTTTACGATGGCTTCAAAGGTTTTTTCGACGTCTTCTTCTTTGGCAACGTTGCAAACGTAGCTTCTGGCTTCCGAGCCGGCGGCTTTGCAGGCTGCCACGGCTTCGTCCAGTTTCTCCGGCATCAGGTCGATCAGCGCGACTTTTGCCCCTTTGGCGGCAAGGTATTCACCCATGGCGCGGCCAAGGCCCTGGCCGCCGCCGGTAATTGCAATCACGGAATCTTGAAGTTTCATGTTTTGCCCTAACTACTGTTATCAGGTGGTTTTACGGTTGCTGTGCGTCTGTGCGGTTATTTTTGTGCGCGGAGTATATCAAATACGACTATGGTGGGGTTTTATCCTTGTCGGATTACGGCTTCGCTAATCCGACCTACCAGGCTTGCGTTGGATGAGGCGTCGCTGATCTGACCTACCGGGCTTGCGTCGGATTACGGCTTCGCCTAATCCGACCTACTTTTGATGTGCGTGCCGGTACTGTAGGTCGGGTTAGCGAAGCGTAACCCGACAAAAAGACACCCAAGATCGGAGCATAGCCGAAGTCGGCCTGGCGAAGCGTAACCCGACAGTATCTGAACCAATGGAGGCACTTTGTCCCTTTTCCTTTTTCTTTTCATTATCATGCCAATCGCCGAGATGGCAGTCCTGATTCAGGTCGGCGGCATGATCGGTGTGCTCAATACCATCGGGCTGGTGCTGCTGACTGCCGTGATCGGTGCGTGGCTGCTTCGCCAGCAGGGTCTGGCAACGCTCTTGAAGGCCAACCAGCGGTTGAACAGTGGCGAATTGCCTGCCAAGGAGGTTGCCGAGGGGCTGATTCTGGCTATTGGCGGTGCCTTGCTGCTGACGCCGGGTTTTATTACCGATACTGTGGGCTTCCTGTGCCTGATTCCGGGCACCCGCCACTGGCTCGCAGCCCAGGCGCTCAAGCGGATGGTTGTGGCTGGTCAAAGCCGTGGCAGCAGCTTCTATTTTCGCGCCGGTGGCGGTTCCAATCCGTTCGGGCAGGATTCGTTTGGCGGCCGGGAAAACCCGTTCGGCCGGCAACGCCCGTTTGACCGGGACAGCAATGGCGACATCATTGAAGGTGAGTACCAGGACGAGACGGAATCCGATCGGGACCGGATCGAAAAAAAGTGAAAAAATTTTCTCTCCGGGGTGTTGAAAACACCTACCTGCTACCCCAAATAGGAACCACAAGTTCGCTGCAGGCTGATAACCACTGAAAAACAGACGGTTAGCAGCCGGGCAATTTGTCGGATTACGCTTCGCTAATCCGACCTACATCAACAATGTCATTGCCACATTAATCTGACTATTGGAGAAACCGAGCAATGAAAATTCGTCCGCTACACGATCGTGTTGTCGTGCGCCGTAAGGAAGAAGAAGAGAAAACTGCGGGTGGCATCGTGCTGCCGGGTAACGCCAAAGAGAAGCCTTCCCAGGGCGAAGTGATTGCCGTTGGTAACGGTCGCATCCTGGAAAACGGCGAAACCCGCTCACTGGCGGTCAAGGTGGGTGACACCGTGGTCTTCGGCCAGTACGCCGGTAACACCGTCAAGATCGACGGCGAAGAGCTGCTCATCATGAGCGAGAGCGACATCTACGGCGTGCTTGAGTGATCGCTCAGGCGAATCGCACGAACTCTCATTAATCCGATTGATTCAACGACTTCGGTTTAACGAACAGGAATAGAAGACATGGCAGCAAAAGACGTTAAATTCGGTGATAGCGCGCGTAAGCGCATGGTCGCAGGCGTCAACGTTCTGGCAGACGCGGTTAAAGTGACCCTCGGCCCGAAAGGCCGCAACGTGGTTCTGGAAAAGTCCTTCGGCGCGCCGACCATCACCAAAGATGGTGTTTCCGTAGCCAAGGAAATCGAACTGTCTGACAAGTTCGAGAACATGGGCGCCCAGATGGTGAAAGAAGTGGCTTCCCAAGCCAACGATACCGCTGGTGACGGTACTACCACAGCAACCGTTCTGGCCCAGTCCATCGTTAACGAGGGTGTGAAGGCGGTTACTGCCGGTATGAACCCGATGGATCTGAAGCGTGGCATCGACAAGGCCACTACCGAAGCGGTCAAAGCGATCCGCGATATGGCCAAGCCCTGCGACGACAGCAAGATGATCGCCCAGGTGGGCACCATCTCTGCCAACGGTGACGAGACCATCGGCAAGATCATTGCTGACGCGATGGAAAAAGTTGGCAAGGAAGGCGTCATCACCGTTGAGGAAGGCCGTGGCCTTGAAGACGAGCTGGACGTGGTTGAAGGCATGCAGTTCGACCGCGGTTACCTGAGCCCGTACTTCATCAACAACCAGGACAACATGTCTGCCGAGCTGGAAGACCCGTACATCCTGCTGGTCGACAAGAAGATCTCCAACATCCGCGAGCTGCTGCCGGTGCTGGAAGCTGTCGCCAAGGCTGGCAAGCCGCTGCAGATCATCGCTGAAGACATCGAAGGCGAAGCGCTTGCAACTCTGGTTGTGAACAACATGCGTGGCATCGTGAAAGTCAACGCTGTGAAGGCGCCTGGCTTTGGTGACCGTCGTAAGGAAATGCTGCAGGACATCGCCATCCTATCCGGTGGTACCGTGATCTCCGAAGAGGTCGGCCTGACTCTGGAAAACACCACCCTGGATGACCTGGGCACAGCCAAGCGTGTGAACGTCACCAAGGAAAACACCACCATCATCGGCGGTGCCGGTGCACAGGCGGACATCGAAGCTCGCGTTGAGCAGATCCGCAAGCAGATCGAAGACAGCTCTTCCGATTACGACAAGGAGAAGCTGCAGGAGCGTGTTGCCAAGCTGGCTGGCGGTGTTGCCGTCATCAAGGTTGGTGCCGGTTCCGAAGTGGAAATGAAAGAGAAGAAGGCCCGCGTTGAAGACGCACTGCACTCTACCCGCGCTGCGGTTGAAGAGGGCATTGTGCCGGGTGGCGGCGTTACCCTGATCCGTGCCATCGCGGCTCTGGACAAGGTCGATGCCATCAACGAAGAGCAGAAAGCCGGTGTAAACATCCTGCGCCGTGCCATGGAAGCCCCGCTGCGCCAGATCGTATACAACGCAGGCGGCGAGTCTTCTGTGGTGGTTGCCAAGGTTCGTGAAGGCGAAGGCTCCTTCGGTTTCAACGCCTCCACCGAGCAGTACGGCGACATGCTGGAAATGGGTATCCTGGATCCTGCCAAGGTTACCCGTTCTGCACTGCAGGCGGCCGCTTCCGTTGCGTCCCTGATCATCACGACCGAGGCGATGGTTGCGGATGAGCCGGAAGACGAGAAAGCCGGCGGCGGTATGCCGGACATGGGTGGCATGGGCGGAATGGGAGGCATGGGCGGCATGATGTAATGCCGGCCTGATCCCAGGCGCTCCGAAGCTCGGGGCGCTGCCCGATCACCACTGAAAACCCCGCGTTGGTTCACGCTGACGCGGGGTTTTTGTTTTTTTGTCATGAACTTGCCCCATGCCTTTGCTAGACTCGGCTTCCGGTCCATTATCTGTGCAACGCCGAATGAGTGACGCTGAACCCAAATCCTTTCTTCGCCCCGGCAAGGTATTTTTGCTCCTGCTGCTGGGCGCTCTGGTTTATGTGCTGTCACTGGTCTTTCTGGTACCCGCCGGGTGGGTCTGGCAGCAGGCTTCCGCTCACGTTTCTTTGCCGCCCCAGGTTCAGGTTCGACAGGTTGCCGGAAAAGTCTGGGATGGTGAGGCCGGGGTTGTTGTTGCCGGCTTCCCGCTCCGTGTTGACTGGAATCTGCACATGCCTTCCGTTACCAGTCTTGAGTGGCCCGTCAGAATTTCTGCGGAATCTTCACACTCTTCGCTCGACGGCGATGTTACGATCGGTTGGCCAGCAAGCGTTCAGCTGCATGCCAATGGTCGGGTCATGGTGGCCGAATTCGAAGAACTGATCCGCCAGAGTGGTGGTGCAATGATCGAAGGCGAGGTGATAATCGACCGACTGAACATGGCCTGGGCCGATAACCGGATTACCCGGGCCGAAGGCCTGGGGCGCTGGGACGGAGGCCTGGTAACCTGGCCAATGGGCGATCAGCGGGGTCAGGCAGATTTTCCGCCCATGCAGGCAACCATGGATACCACCCAGGGCGGTGTTGCGCTGACCGTTTCAGAACGGGGCGGAGAAGGGCCGGCGGCAGATGCCTCCATACTGTGGAACGGAATGATGGAGCTGCGTGTCTACAAGCGCATGGTGGATCTTGCCGGCCAGCCCTGGCCGGATTCTGCCAGCCCCGGCGATGTGGTGTTCCGGGTGCGCCAGCCTCTCGTACCGGGGGCACGATAGTATGGCCCTGTTGAGTACGCCGGCCCAGAGCCGGATTTCGCGGGTTCTGGCGAACCTATTGCTGCTGATGCTGGTGGTATATCTGGCTGTCACGCTGGCACGGATGACCTGGCTGTTCGCCTGGGACGACAGGCCGGTTGCAAGCGCGCCAACCACAGGTAGCGCAGGGAACATGGCCGGGAGCAGCCGCCTGACAACCTCCATGGCCGTCTATGATTTTTTCGGGCGTTCGGAGCGGCCGGTTGAGGTGGCTGAGGCTGTTCGCCGGTCGGCCCCCGAAACCCGTCTTCGGCTCAGGCTGGAAGGCGTACTGGTAGCACAGCGCCCGGAGGACTCCGGTGCTATAGTTGCTGGAAGCAATGGCGAAACGGCCTATTACCGGGTAGGAGAAATGTTGCCCGGCAACGCCGAGCTGGCGGAGGTGGAACCCGGTCGCATCCTGATTCGTCGCGGCGGACGCTACGAGACCCTGACGTTTGAAGAGCAGGTGTCTTCGGATCTGGTTGCAGAGGTAGCCGCCGAGCCGGCAGAATCAGGACCGGATGAGTTCCTGGCCAGCGCCCGTGAACAGATTGATAGCCAGGGCATTGCCGCACTCGCGCCCTTCGGGTTGAGCCCGGTGGATGACAGCGGCATGTCCGGGTACGTATACGACGGCTCCAATCCCATGCTGAATGCCGTCAACCTGCAGGCCGGAGACGTGATTACCGCGATCAACGGCCAGCGATTGGGTGATATCAGCCAGGACAAAGCCCTGCTGGAGAGCTGGCGCGGCCAGGCCCAGCTGGAAATAGAAATAGAGCGTGACGGATCCATCCTCACCATCAGTTATGCCATACCCGAGCAGTGGCGCTGACCGGGTTCATCGAAACAGGACGAAATCGCCAGATGTATAACCACAAGACCAATCTTTTGCGGGCCATTGTCCTGCTTGTTCTCCTGCCCTTTATGTCCATGGCGCACGGGCAGGATGCCGAGACATGGCGGCTGAATCTGAAAGACGCCGATATCCGCGCCTTCGTGACTCAGGTGGCTGATATTACCGGGTACAGTTTTGTGGTGGATCCCAGGGTGAAGGGCAAGGTCACCGTGCTTTCCAGCGCGCCCATGAACAAGGATGAAATTTACGATCTGTTCCTGGCTGTTCTTAATGTTCACGGCTTTACTGCCATTCCCGGCGAAGAAGTGATCAAGGTGGTGCAGCAGGTTGACGCCAAGCAGTCGGCGGAGATTCTGGAGCGCTTTCCCGAAACGCCCTCCGAGCAGTTGATCACCCGGGTTATCCAGATCGACAACGCCAATGCCCTGGAGCTGGTGCCGATTCTGCGTCCGCTGGTCGCCAAGTACGGCCACCTGGCCGGTGTGGCCGCTGCCAACGCTTTGATCATCAGCGATCATTCCTCGAACATTCAGCGTATCGAGCAGATTGTCCGGGAACTGGATAGCCCGTCCAAGTACGAAGTGGAAGTCATCCAGCTTCAGGAAGCCTGGGTCGGTGATATGGTGACGCTGCTGCAGGAGCTGGCCCCGGATGAGTTGGGCCGGGCTGGTGGCGACAACGCGGCCAGAAAATACAGTGTGACCGCTGACGAGCGCAGCAACCGGCTCATTCTGCGGGGCGATGAAACTTTCCGAGACAAGATGCGCGGCCTGATCCGGCAACTGGATCAACCGTCGGCGACTGGCGGCACCACCAAGGTCCTCCGGTTGAAGCACGCCGACGCCAAAAACCTCACTGAGATTCTGAAGGGGGTTATGGGCGAGCTGGTGAAAGAGGGCACAGGCTCGGGAGGTGCAGGCGGTACCAAGCCACAGAGTAGCTTCGCAGTTTTTGCCGATGAGGGCTTGAACGCTCTGGTGGTGCGCGGCGAGCCGTCCCTGATGCAGGAAGCCGAACAGATTGTTGCCGCTCTGGATGTGCGTCGTGCACAGGTGATGATTGAGGCTGCAATTGTCGAGATCAGTGACGAACTGGGCCAGGATCTGGGCGTCCAGGTTGCGGTGGGTGATGAGTCCGGCGAATCCACACCGGTTGCCGGTACCAACTTCGGCAACGTGGGTCGCAGTCTGGGCGAGGTGCTCAGCGCGATTCTCACCGAGTCCGCCATTACTCCGGCAGTAGGTGGTATCACCGTCGGCGCCGGGCAGCGGAACGAGGATGGTGTGAGTTGGGGCATTCTCCTGCAGGCGCTTTCCACCTCGGCGGCGGCAAACCTGCTTTCCACGCCGAGCATCATTACCCTGGACAACCAGGAATCAGAAATTATCGTGGGCCAGAACGTGCCGTTCCGTACCGGCCAGTCAACAGTTACTGGTGATGGCACCACCAACCCGTTCACCACCATCGAGCGTCGCGATATCGGTCTGACCCTCAAGGTTACCCCGACCATCAGCGCCGATGGCCTGGTACGTCTGGTGGTAGAACAGACCACGGAGAACGTGGCAGACAGTATCGAGGACGCCTCGGATATCGTCACCAACAAGCGGGAAATCAAGACCACGGTGCTCGCCGATGACGGTGAGACCATCGTACTGGGCGGTTTGACCCGGGATGATTACCAGGTCAACAAGAGCAAGGTGCCCCTGCTGGGTGATATTCCGTTTATCGGACGCCTGTTCTCATCGGAGTCGGAGCGTCGGGTAAAGCGTAACCTGCTGGTGTTCCTGCGCCCGAAGATCATGCTGGGCAAAGAGGAGGCTGTTGCAGCAACCTCCGACAAATTCAATCAGCTCTGGGACGTGAACCTGAACATCCGGGAAAAACTGGGTGTCCCGACGGAAGAGCAGCGCCCGACGGTGGATGCGCTGTTCGAAGGCGGGGGCTCCCGGGTCCAGTAGGCTCAGACAGCCAGTGGCGGCATCGGACAATCCATCTGATCCGCCACCAGTCGCATCAGTTCGTATTCCTTTGTTTCCACCTTGCCATCATGGGTGATGCAGTGCCCGCAGGCATCAATGATCGCCGGTTTTAGCAGTGGCGAGAGGCCGTTGAGTGCAGTCAAAGCCTCCCGCAGCTGGCGCATGGTGACTTTCTCCAGCACCGGTTCAACACCATCCTTCGCATTCATGAATCCTGCCATGGCTTCCCGGTAGAGCTTTTCGGCCTCAGCCTGGGACTCAGAACCCGCCCGCGCCATCAGGCTCAGGAGCCGCTGCAGGGCCGGCATGACCGGTTTGTAGCTCTTGTAGCGAACGGGAACCACTCTGGCCGCCTCATCACCCAGGTGCCGTGACAGGAAGCTTGTCAGGGCCAGTTCAAACAGGGTTACCCGGTTGTCCGCCGCCACCAGTTTCTGAACGTTGGTGATCAGCATCTCCCGTTCTTCCGGGTCCAGCTTGCGCAACGCCGGCATGGCCAGCTCCAGGGCAGGAAAGCGGACGCCATCCCCAATAGTCTTCAGGGCGGGTAAGAGCTTCTCCAGCAGCTGTGGCTGGCTGCCCAATACCGGGTGAGCCGGCAACAGGTCCAGTCGTTCGTTTTGCTGTGGGCGCGGCAGTTCACTGATCAGCATGGCGTAGCAAAGCTGGGCAGCCCCGGCCCGGGTATACAGAAGGTTCCGGAAGGTGGCTGGCAGTCGCTCCAGAAAGCGCAATGCGAAGTCTTCGCTTTGCCGGTTGATGGTTCCAACCTGGTCTGAGAATTTCCGCCCCGGCTTGATCGGTGCCTCCGGGGTCGACGCCAGGGGCGAGGTTCTCCCGGTCTTGCCGGTGATTGGTCCGAGGATGTCGGATGCCGCGCCGGTGAAGCCGGAAGCGCCGGCTTCTGTAGCCGGTGAGGAACTGCGGTAAAGGTCGGCACCGGGCTCGGTATCCCTCAGCCGGCTTCGCAATCTGGCCAGCATGCCCGGCTTAATGGCATTGATTCGTTCGTCAATCGGCGGATGGGATGCCAGCAGCGAGGTAAACTTCATCCGGGCACTTTCGCCGAAACACATGTGATTCATATCACTGGCATGGCTGGTGGTGTCCAGGTAGCCGCCCTTCATGCCAATCTTGAACAGGGCGCCGGCGATGCCCTCGGGGTTCCGGGTAAACTGCACAGAAGAAGCATCCGCCAGCATCTCCCGTTGCCGGGAGACGGCCGCCTGGATCAGCCGGCCAAAGAAAACCCCGACATAACCAATCACGAACAGGGCCAGGCCGATAATGCCCATCGCCGCCTGGGCCCTTCCGTCCCGGGATCGACCCACTCTGTGGCCACGATAGAAGGAAGCTCGAAGCAGGAAGCCGCCAATCTGACCGATCATCAGGATGCCGGCGAGCAAAGCAATCAGCCGGACGTTCAGCCGCATGTCGCCGTTGAAAATATGGCTGAATTCGTGGGCCACCACGCCCTGCAGTTCATCACGGGACAACTGGGTGATGGCGCCGTGGGTCACGACCATGACGGCTTCGCCGGGCGTATAGCCTGCCACGAACGCATTGATGCCGGTTTCCTGGTCCATCACATAGAGTTCCGGCACGGAGACACCGCTGGCAATGGCCATTTCCTCGACAATGTTGCGCAGTTTGCGCTCGTCGCTGTCCCGGGTATCCGGATCAATTGGTCGTGCGCCTACCATTTTGGCAACCCGGTCGCCGCCGCCGGCCAGGTCGACCCAGCGGAGTAGGGAACCCAGAACAATCAGCCCGACAACGGTAACGGCCGTTAAAAGGCCATGGTTGGAGAGCAGCCAGTGGTGGAAGGCGAGACCTGAGGATTCACTGCGGGTTACGAAATACCCTACGAGGCAGACGGCGAGCGTAATAAACGCGACCGCCGTCAGGAAAAGAAATACCAGCAGACTGGTGTTGCGCCGGGCGTGGGCCTGGCGCTGAAAGAAACCGGGATGAGCCATGCCTCAGGGCCTCAGATGGCCACTTTCGGTGCCTGACGGGCTTCCGGTGATTCCAGTTCCAGTTGCGAGGTTTCCTTGAACGCAAACATGCCGGCAATGACGTTGTTGGGGAACTGCTCCCGGAAAATGTTGTAGCTCATCACGCCGTCATTATAGGCCTGGCGGGCAAAGGCGACGCGGTTCTCGGTGCTGGAGAGCTCTTCCATCAGCTGCTGGATGGTTTCGTTGGCCTTCAGCTCCGGATAGTTCTCCGCCACTGCGTAAAAATTGGCAAGGGCCTTGGTCAGCAGGTTCTCGGCACTGCCCAGGCGCTGGATTTTGGTTCCGTCTCCCGGATCCTTGGCGGCATCCTTTTGGGCGCTGACCGCATTGTTGCGTGCTTCCATCACCTGGGTGAGGGTGCTTTTCTCATGAGTAAGGTAGGCTTTGGCGGCTTCCACCAGGTTGGGGATAAGATCGTGCCGGCGCTGAAGCTGCACATCAATCTGGGCAAACCCGTTCTTGAACTGGTTGCGCAGGGAAACCAGGCGGTTGTAGATAAAGACCAGGTAGAAAACAACGACGGCAATAACGATCAGGCCGATAACGGTAGTTCCCATGGCAACTCCTCAGGGTTTGGATCAGGCGTTATTTTCCACGATTTGCTCGTGGAAACCTTTTACGAAGGTCTCAAATTCACGCGGCGGCAGCGGCTTGCTGAAGAAATAACCCTGAGCCAGCTTGCAGCCGCGCTGACTCAGGTAATATTCCTGCTCTGCCGTTTCCACACCTTCAGCAACCACTGACAGATTCAGACTCTTGCCAAGATCGATGATGGTGTTTGCGATTCGGGTGTCTTCCTCGTTGACCAGCAGGTCCCGGATAAACTGTTTGTCGATTTTCAGATGCTGCACGGGCATCTGTTTGAGGTAGGTGAGGGAGGAATAACCGGTGCCGAAGTCGTCTACGGCGATGCTGATTCCGGCCTTGTTGAGCCTGTGAAGTTTGGCCACGGCGTCTGAAAGGTTGGTCATGAAGCTGGTTTCGGTTACCTCAAGTTCCAGTCGACCGGCAGGAATCTTGTGTCGTCGCAGGGTATCGAGGATGTCATCGACGATGGTTTCCTGGCGCAACTGAACCGCCGAGAGGTTAACCGCAATCCGCAGTGGCGTGCCATCCGATGCCCAGCGCGACGCCTGCCAACAAGCCTGGTCCAGAACCCACTGGCCAATATCAACGATGGAGCCATTGGCTTCGGCCACAGGAATGAAAAAGTCTGGCGGAACCATGCCGCGAGTTGGGTGCTCCCAACGAAGCAGCGCCTCGGCCCCGATCACCCGCTTGCTCTCGAGGTTGATCTGGGGTTGGTAAACGAGGTGCAACTGGTGGTTGGCAAGTGCCTGGGAAAGATCTTTTTCCAGTTGTTTCCGGTCCCGGATTTCCTGATCAATGCTGGCGACGTAGAACTGGAAGTGATTGTGGCCATTCTGCTTGGCCAGTGTCATGGTCTGTTCGGCACTCTGAAGCAGCCGGTCTGGCTGGTTGGTGTCAGAGGGGTACAGCGCAACCCCCATGGTAGCGGTCATGGAAATGCTCTGATCGTCAACGAGCATGGGGGTACTGATGCAGGCAAGAATCCGTTCGGCCGTGTCCGCTGCCTGAAACCCGTCCCGGAGCCCTTTCTGGACAATCACGAACTGGTCGCTGCCGAGGCGAGCAATGGTAAAGCGGGCGTTGTCCAGTTTGCTGGTCAGCCGATCTGCAACCGTTTGCAGGATTAGATCGCCGGAGCGGAAACCGCACTGCTCGTTTATCGACTTGAAGTCGTCAATGCCACAAACAATCAGAGACAGCTGTGAGTTACGCTTGTTGGCTTCTTCAATGTCCCGCACCAGCAATTCCATAAAAGTATCCCGGCTGGGCAGGCCGGTGAGCTGATCATAGCGGGACAGGCGGCTGACCCGATCCTCTGCTTCGCGATGACGTTTCTGGCTGTCACCAATGGCGACCAGCAGATTGTTGGTGGCGTTTACCCATAGGCCCAGCTCGTCACTCTGATGACCGGCTGGCGTGGAGACCAGGCGATCATCCGGGTGGGCCGGGTCTACCTGTTTCACGGAGCTGACAATTCTGAGGAGCGGGCGGGTGAGAAGCAGATGGAACACATAGAAGAGCACCATCCCGAGGATGAGGGCCGTCGCTATGCCAGACGCGAAGGTGACCGCGGCCCTATCAAGCCACGTGCGCGCTGCCGGCGCCGTATCGTAATGAACATCCAGGTAGCCGTAGACGTCTTCCGGATTGCCTTCCCGGAACAGAGGCTCCCGGAACAGGCGTTCAGCATCGAAGAAGGGGTCAGTCACAGGCCGGAAGACAGTATGCTGCAAAGGACGCTCGCGGTTACCGAGTGGCTCACCGTCCGGATGAACGATTTGGGCCATGTGTATCGCCTCCTTCGCAAAGAGGCCGTCCACCACTTGCTGGGCAAGTTCGGCATCTATGCTGAACACTGCCTGTGTGGCGGCGTCTTTTACCATCGCGATTGTCTGATCGGCGTCGCTATCCAGCCCCCTGGACACCCGCTGGGCATCCAGAATGACCTGTATGGTGCTGACAATAACGCCACTGACAAGGGCCACGGCGAGAATCCACCGTAAGATTCGATAGCCCAGGCGATGTTCAACCTCGAAGGATCTTTGCATTCAAGCCTGTCTTGTTCCGGTTATGCAGGACGAGCGTTCCGCACTGTTCAGGGCGAAAATGTCGCACTTCGGGCGATGTGCTGGGGTCCCACCCTGATTATTGTTGCTAAGTATGGTTCAGAGTTGCGATATCTTCATGGAGTATCGGCGATTTTTTCAAAGATTTCAGGGTGTGCTTGTATCAAATTGTAATTGCTTTGGTATGACAGACACAAAAACGCCCGCCAGGGGCGGGCGTTTCAACACAGCCTCCGCAGAGGCTATGCCTGGAAGCGAAGCTTCGATCAGGCCAGGTTTTCGTTCACGAAATCCCAGTTGACCAGGTTCCAGAAAGCTTCCAGGTAGTTCGGACGGGAGTTGCGGTAATCGATATAGTACGCGTGCTCCCACACGTCGACGGTCAGTACCGGCTTGTCGGCACCGGTCAGCGGCGTCTCCGCGTTGCTGGTGTTAACGATGCCAACGCTGCCGTCGGCTTTCTTCACCAGCCAGGTCCAGCCAGAACCGAAGTTGTTGGCGGCCTTGTCGTTGAATTCTTTCTTGAAGTCTTCGAAAGAACCGAATGCCTTTTCGATAGCTTCCTTTGCAGCACCGGTTGGCTCACCGCCACCGTTCGGGCTCAGGCAGTGCCAGTAGAAGGTGTGGTTCCAGACCTGTGCGGCGTTGTTGAACAGCGGGCCGCTGGCGCTCTTGATGATGTCTTCAAGAGACTTGTTGGCGTTGTCAGTACCTTCGATCAGGCCATTGAGCTTGGTGACGTAGGTGTTGTGGTGCTTGCCGTAATGGTACTCAAGAGTTTCCTGAGAGATGTGCGGTTCCAGTGCGTTCTTTTCATAAGGCAGTGCGGGAAGTTCAAATGCCATGAGGTCGTTCTCCCTGTCTCTCTGTTTATGTTGGTGTACGTAAAAGCAATATAAGGTCGATTTGAGTCAGATCAACCCTTTGGTGTTAAAGAACTTTTAAACTCGGGGCTACCGGGCAGGAACTGCGCGCAGTTCTTCACCCGCCACACCAGTTCTTCGTAGCTGTCGGCCAGTATGTTCACATGGCCCAACTTCCGGCCCGGCCGTTCACCTTTATTATAGAGGTGAACATGGGCATAGGGCAGTTCGAGGATTCGGTCGATGTCACCATGCTCGCCGATGATATTGATCATGCAGCTTACGCCACGGGGCGCGACGTTTCCAAGTGGGTGGCCGCTCACAGCGCGGATGTGGTTCTCGAACTGGCTAGTCATCGCCCCTTCGATGGTCCAGTGCCCGGAATTATGAACCCTCGGGGCCATCTCGTTAGCCACCAGGCCATCGGCCGTCTCGAACAGTTCAAGTGTTAATACGCCGACATAGTTCAATTCGTTCAGTAGTGCCTTGATGTAGCGCTCGGCGTCTTCCTGAATGTGTTTTTCGAGCTTCGGTGCCGGAGCAATCGAGTAACGAAGGATGCCCTCGTGGTGGGTGTTCTCCGCCATCGGATAGAATGCCAGTTCACCGTCTTCAGCACGCACGGCGATAATCGATACTTCCCGATGAAAATCGACAAACTTTTCCACGATCAGGCGCGGGTGGCCAATGGACGCCCATGCAGCCTCTGCTTCCTCGGGTGTTCTGAGCACAGCCTGGCCCTTGCCGTCATATCCTTCTGTGTTGGACTTTGCCACCACCGGGCAGCCAAGTTCTTCGGCAGCGGCTTTTAGTGAGGCGGCGCTATCGGCAATTTTCCACTTGGGCGTGGGGATGCCCAGTTGGCCGAACAGCGTTTTTTCCGCCTCGCGATTCTGGCAAACCTGCAGTGCCCGGGGGCAGGGGTGAACGGGTTTGTGGGCGGCGATCTTCTCCGCCACCTCTACCGGCAGGTGTTCAAACTCGTAGGTAACGCGGTCAACCCTTGAGAGGAAATCATCCAGGTATTCGCCATCGCGGTCGATGATGACTTCACCAAGGCCGGCACTGGGGCTGCCGGACATGTCATAGAAAACAAAAGTCTTGGCCAGTGGGTATCCGGCCAGTGCCAGCATTCTTCCGAGTTGGCCGGCGCCCAGTACACCAATTCTCATTTGTGTTCTCCTGCCTCTGTTCGGCATATTTCAAAAGTTGGGGAAGCGGGCGGGACCTTGTGTCCAAAACTGTTGAGGGCCAGGGACGGCCCGAAACAAGCGCACATGGATGTGCTTGTAGCGTGTTTTGGACACAAGGTCCCGCCCGCTTCTTTCTCCAGAGCTGAGGGCTTACTGATCTCTGGGATCAGGATTGTCCAGAATCGTTTCGGTCTGTGTGGCCCGGAACTGCTCAACCGCTTTGCGTACGCTGTCGTCTGAGGTGCCGATAATCTGCGCTGCCAGCAGGCCAGCGTTGGTTGCGCCGGCTTTGCCAATGGCCAGTGTGCCGACGGCGATGCCGCCTGGCATCTGGACGATGGACAGCAGCGAATCCAGACCGTTCAGTGCTTTGGACTGAACAGGCACACCCAGGACCGGCAGGGCGGTTTGGGAAGCAACCATTCCAGGTAGGTGCGCTGCCCCGCCGGCACCAGCAATGATCACTTTCAGGCCGCGGTCTGCGGCGGTTTTGGCGTAATCAAACAGCAGATCCGGGGTACGATGGGCCGAGACGACTTTGGTTTCATAGGGCACGCCGAGTTTTTCGAGCATGTTGGCGGCGTGTTCCATGGTGGGCCAGTCGGATTTGGAGCCCATGATGAGTCCTACAAGCGGCTGCATATGCAACAGTCCTGTGATAATTGGAAAGCCGGCCATTGTATGTTTTGCCTACCTACCATGCAACAAACCTGGGAGGAAGGCGCAGTTGAGAGGCCTTTTCCGGAAACCGCTACGAGCACATCCCTGTGCGCTTGACTGAAGCCATCCTTGGCTTCAGACATTTCCGGAAAAGGCCTCTCAACTCCGCCCCGAACGCTCTGGAAGATTTGGCATGAGCGCAGCTTCATTTTTACCTGCGGGTAAGTACAGGTATTATCAGACCTTATTATTTTAACCGTCCATAGTCAGGAGCTGTAATGGAACCCATTCGTCCAGATGATGATGAGCTGAGGGCTGAACGACCGATTGGTAGTGCCGAGCCGAAGAAAGCGGCGGAGAAGAAGTCCAGGCCATCTGCCGGTGGGAAAGGCGAACCGTCGGCGCCAGCGAAGCCGCCCAAAGGTGGCAAGGGCGGTAGCGGTGGTTCTGGAGGCAACGGTCGCGGCAGTTCGGCGATGCTGTGGGTGCTGTTGATTGCGCTGGCCGTGGCGGCCGGTGCCGGTTGGTATTCGCAGGAGCAGCGGGTTCAGGCGTTGGAAGGCCAGCTTGAGGAAGCGGATTACTGGGCTCGCCAGAGCAAGCTGGCGCTGGCCCGGTTTGAGGGTGAGCTTTCAGAGACGGGGGAGAACCTTCAGGAGCGGGGAGCGTCTCTGGAGGATCAGCTGGCAGCGCACACGAAGCGTCTGGATACGGCGGAAAGTGAGATCCGGAAGCTTTGGGCGATTGCCAATGAGCGGAACAAGAAGCGTCTGGACGAACAGCAGGAACGGATTGCAGCGTTGGAATCCGGCCTTGCGGAGGGCAAGCAGTCGATTGGGGCTCTGGAAGCGTCGGTCGAGAAGGTTCGGTCATCGCTTTCAGCAGATATCGCAGCTCTCAAACAGCAGACGGAAACGTCGATCACGGCGCTGGAGGATGCCAACCGGCAGGCAACGGATCAGTTGACGAAACTGAGTCAGCAACTGGCGGATGTGGATCAGGTTATCGAAAGCCGTATCCGGAGGTTTGAGCAGGAGCAGAAGCTCGGTATCAGTGGCATGGAAGGGCGGATTTCGGCCCTGGAGCGGGAGACGGATCAGTTGGCCGGAGACGGCCGGGTTCAGGCACTTCGGAATGACTTGGTCAGTCTCAAGCGGACGGTGGAGTCCATCGATGCTTCCCGCTCACAGCTGACGTCCCGTCTGGTTCGGCTGTCTGAGGAGGTGAACCAGCTGCGGAGTCAGGTCAGCGGGCAGTAACTGGCCCGCAAGGCGTTCAGGTCATCGCATTTCGGGTTTTGTAACGGTTTGTAGCCATCCCTTGCGGTAGCTCTCATTTCTGGCGATTTGCAGTTGTTATGATCAGGCAACTCGCAATCAGGATGAAGAGTTAACAACAATGAAAACCCGAGTGCCTTCCGTTTTTTCCGTTCTCCGGCCGCTGGTGGCGTTACTTCTGTTGCTGGCGGTATCCGGGTGCACGGTTTACCAGTCCATTGGTAAAAGCGTCGGTTCGTTCCTGCATCCGGTTTCCGGCCATGATTTCGTCCACATCGATAACGATAGCTGGGACCGGCGCAACGCCGTGCTGTATTTCTACCGCACCCATTCCCAATGGGCGGCCGATGAGATTGAGGCCCCCAGCGTCTACATAGATGACACCCACTATTTCAACATCCGCAACGACAGCTTCACCTGGCTGGAGGTAAGCCCCGGGGAGCGCCATATTGCCATGCGTCGGCCACTGCTGGGGCTGGAGGGGATGAACTCTTTCAGTCTGAGCCTGATCGCCGATGCCACGTTGGAGGTTGAGCCCGGGAAGATCTACTACCTGCGTTACAACGAGCTCTCGGAGCCGGACCAACGGCATCCTGATCTGGATCCTGACCACCCGCTGGCTCAGGGCGACCTTCAGCTGGTGACGCGTGAATACGCCATGCAGGCGGAAGAGATTGTTTCCACCCGTTTTCTGAACAGTGATCTGTTGGCCCCGAACCATGCAGCTACCTCGATTGTGGAAGTGAACGAAGACCTGGATTACGAGCGGCAACTGGTGCTGCTTGAAGAGGAGCGGGAGCTTGAGATCGAGCGTTTGAAGGAAGAGGGCAAATACGAATCCGCTTCCTGGTTCTGGCCGTTTGGCGGCGGCCCCACGGTTCCTCTGGAGACGGACCGCAAGATTGAGAAGCTGGAACGGGAATACGCGGAGCTTGAGCTGGAGCGTGAACGGCGGGAAGAGGCGGAATCCGGGGGTGGCTGGTGGATTTTCTGAGTGCCGACTACACTGTCGGCAGGTGAAAGACTCGGGAAATTCAGAAACGATGGCTCTCAAGGATTCTCTTCGACTCAGATTTGAAAAACTGGCGGATGATGTCGTTCCCCAACTGCTGGAAAGTTGGGGTGACCTGCAGAAGCGATTAGACGATCTGAATTGCTCTCTCGCTGATCGCGCTGTTCCCGAAGACAGGCGTAGCCGGGTCAGCGAGTTATCTCTGCAGGAGAAAGCGCAGCAGGCTGGTCAGGATCGGCCGGTTGTACGGGCTGTAAAAACGGCGCGCAAAACTTCTGCAAGGAAGTAAATTTGCTCAAAAACTGTACGCTTTTGAATGGCTTGCAGGTTTTTTAAGAAATTTCCGGGAAAATATTTGACACCGCCAGCCAAATGCTTAAAATGCGCCTCTCACTTGGTTGAGACAGCACAGCTGGACAACAAGTGAGCGCCTTTTGGAATTGATAGAAAGGTTTGAAAGTGGGTGGTTAGCTCAGCTGGGAGAGCATCGCCCTTACAAGGCGAGGGTCACTGGTTCGATCCCAGTACCACCCACCACTTTCGAAGGCATCACCGGATCACCCCATCCGGTTTCAGGTTCGGGCCCGAGGGCCGGAATTGATGCGGAGCGGTAGTTCAGTTGGTTAGAATACCGGCCTGTCACGCCGGGGGTCGCGGGTTCGAGTCCCGTCCGCTCCGCCATTTTTTATTTAGAAAGTATTCCCGGGTGGTTAGCTCAGCTGGGAGAGCATCGCCCTTACAAGGCGAGGGTCACTGGTTCGATCCCAGTACCACCCACCAAAATTCCGAAAAGAGCCGATCCGCAAGGATCGGCTCTTTTTTTATGTCTGGGTTGTTGGATTACGCCTTCGGCTAATCCAACCTACATGAACATTCCCCTACCCACGTAGGTCGGATTAGCCAAAGGCGTAATCCGACACCCAGCTCCGACAGATCCTTACTTGCCAATCAACGACTGCCCACAAACCCGCACAACATTGCCGTTCACCCCATTGGATGCCGGGCTGCAATACCATGCGATGGCCTCCGCTACATCCACCGGCTGCCCGCCCTGGGAAAGGCTGTTCATCCGGCGACCGGCCTCGCGGATGGTGACCGGCATGGCTGCGGTCATCTGGGTTTCGATAAACCCGGGGGCAATGGCGTTGATGGTTACCCCGTTCTTTAACTGCCGGGCCATGGCTTCCACATAGCCGATTACCCCGCACTTGGCGGTGGAGTAGTTGGTTTGCCCGAAATTGCCGGCAATGCCGCTGATGGAAGAGATGCAGACAATGCGCCCGTTCTCTTTCATCAGTTCCCGTTTCGCCAACTCCTCGTCGATCAATTCCTCCGCGGTCAGATTCACGGCGATGGTCATATCCCAGAAGTGCTCGGGCATGTTGCCGAGGGTCTTGTCGCGGGTAATGCCGGCATTGTGGATGACCAGGTCAACCCCGCCGAAATGCTCTTCTACGAAGTCGGCGATCAGCTTGGGTGCTTTATCGTCGGTAATGTCGCAGGCCAGAGCTTTCCCCTTGATGGCAGAGGTGACCTTTTCCAGATCTTCCATGGCAGGCGGAATGTCCAGGCCGATAACGGTAGCCCCGTCCCGGGCAAGGGTTTCTGCGATGGCAGCGCCGATGCCGCGCGAGGCACCTGTGACCAAGGCGATTTTCCCGGTCAGTGGGGCAACGGGGTTGGTAGCGGGCGTAGCATCGCTTTTGCCGATTTTGACGACCTGGCCGGACACATAAGCCGAGCGGGCGGAGAGGAAGAATCGCACGCTGGAATCCAGTTGTTTCTCTGCTCCGGGCGCCATCCACAGCAGGTTTGCCGTTGAGCCTTTCTTGCCGATTTCCTTGCCCACGCTGCGAACAAATCCTTCAAGTGCCTGCTGAGCCGCTGCCTGGGGCGCTTTCCTGCAGGTGGCGGGGTTCTGGCCAACGACCAGGACGCGAGCGTTGCTGCCGAGCTTTTTGATGGTGGGGTGGAAAAAGTCGTATAGGGCCCGCAGATCCTCGGGTCCTTTCAAGCCAGTGGCGTCAAATACCAGGGCCGAGAATTTGTGGTCGATTTCCGAACCCAGATCCAATGGTCGGGCTTTGTTGCCGGCTTTGGATGAATCGTTCAGGCGGTCATTGCCGCTGGCGTGATGCAGTGTGGCGGCACTGGCGCTGAGGGTGCTGCCAATGGTTGCGATGGCCTTTCCGCCGGTGGCGGCACCAACGAGCACGTCGCCTTCGATAAATGGCTGGTCGGTGCGTTTGAGGCGTTTCAAGGGGACCGGCGCCGGCAGGCCCAGGGATTGTGCGGCGGTTTTACCTACCGGGGTGTTTACTATTCTAAGATAGAGGTCAGACATGGGTGGCTTCCTTGTGTTTGCATTCGGGTTGCTGGATGCGAATCGTCCTACAGGGTAAAGAATCGGATAGTTTTTGGATTGACTCAATGCCTGTAGGGTGTTGTCAGGGGTGCCAATGAGGCACTTGGTGTTCTCTATACACTGTCTGGAAATCAGGGATTTCGAATTTGGGTGCAGGGAGCAATGGGGTTGGGCTTCCCAAAACCGTGGAGCGCCAGGGATGGCGCGACCGAGCCCTACAGGGAAGTATTTACGGGCGTGTTTTGGGAAGCCCAACCCCATTGCTCCTTTGAACATTTCAGATATCGCATAAAAGGATAGAGTTGATCATGGCAGAAGCATCGAAAACTCCACGCAAAAAAACCGCTGGTTCAAAAAAAACCGGAACTGCCCCTTCGGCTATTCGCCGCGTAGCTGTGCTGGGTGGTAACCGGATTCCGTTCGCGCGTTCCAATACGGCCTACAGCAAGATCAGTAACCAGGAGTTGCTGACGTCGGCGCTGCGGGGGCTGGTGGATCGGTATGGTCTTGAGGGGCAGCGGCTGGGCGAGGTAGCTGCCGGGGCGGTTATCAAGCATTCCCGGGATTTCAATCTTACCCGGGAGGCGGTGATGAGTTGTGGGCTGGCGCCGGAGACGCCGGCGTACGATATCCAGCAGGCCTGTGGCACGGGGCTGGAGGCGGCTATTCTGGTGGCCAACAAGATTGCCCTGGGGCAGATTGAGTGTGGCATTGCTGGTGGAACGGACACTACATCCGATGCGCCGATCGGTGTAGGCGAGGGGCTTCGGGAGATTTTGCTGGATTTGAACCGGGCCAAGACGGCGGGCGAGCGGCTGAAGATTCTTGGGCGGTTCCGGCCGAGTCACCTCAAGCCTGAGGTTCCTGAAAATGGTGAGCCTCGCACGGGTATGTCGATGGGTGAGCATGCTCAGGTGACGGCCAAGGAGTGGGGCATTCCCCGGGAAGATCAGGACAAGCTGGCCTTCGAGAGCCACCAGAAGCTGGCCAAAGCCTATGATGAGGGTTTCTTCAACGAATTGCTGACGCCGATGGCGGGGCTGGAGAAGGACAACATTCTGCGCCCGGATACTACGCTGGAGAAGCTGGCTACGCTCAAGCCGGTTTTTGATCGGGAAAACGGCACCATGACTGCAGCCAACAGTACGGCTTTGACGGATGGCGCGTCCTGCGTGTTGCTGGCCAGTGAGGAATGGGCGAAGGCCAATAATTACGAGGTCAAGGCCTGGCTGACGTTCTCAGAGGTTGCGGCGGTCGATTTTGTGGACAAGAAGGAAGGTCTGCTGATGGCGCCTGCCTATGCGGTGCCCCGTATGCTGGAAAAAGCGGGGCTGACTCTTCAGGATTTCGACTTCTATGAAATTCACGAAGCCTTCGCCGCCCAGGTGCTCTGCACTTTAAAAGCCTGGGAAGATCCGGCCTTTTGCAAGGAGCGGCTGGGCCTGGACAAGCCCTTGGGTAGCATTGACCGCGACAAGCTCAACGTGAAAGGCAGCAGCCTGGCGACCGGCCATCCGTTTGCAGCTACCGGTGCCCGCATTGTTGCGACGCTGGCCAAGCTATTGGAGGAGAAAGGCAGCGGTCGGGGCCTCATTTCCATCTGTGCCGCCGGTGGGCAGGGGGTTACTGCGATTCTGGAAAGGTAAGTTTGCGGAAAACCGGAACTTTCCTTTGACAGGGTCGGTCACACCCCTTATCATGCGCGCCACGTTGATCAGGGGTTCCCTGGTGAACAACCAGTTTGATGCGGGGTAGAGCAGTCTGGCAGCTTGTCGGGCTCCCAATCCCGAGAAAGCCGGAGGGAGCCATCGACCTTCGGCTTATGAGCCCGACCAAGAGGCGGACTCAGAAGAAAGAATTGATGAAAAGTTTGATGCGGGGTAGAGCAGTCTGGTAGCTCGTCGGGCTCATAACCCGGAGGTCGTTGGTTCGAATCCAGCCCCCGCTACCAATTTGAATAAAGCCGGCCGAGAGCCGGCTTTATTCGTTTATACCCTCACCGATTTCAAAAGCCTTCCGGCTGAACAAATCCAGCCAGCCCCGCTTCTTCCAGCAGTCCCGCAAACCCGATCGTCGTCAGATCCATCCCCGGTGCCCCGATCACCTGAACATTGAATGGCAGGCCCTCGGTCGTCCGTCCCATGGGTACGGAAGTGGCGGGCAGTCCCAGCAGGGTGGCGAAGGCGATCCAGCAGAACTGGTCCATGTAGGCTCGTGGCTGGCCGGCGACGGTGATTCGGCGTTTGAAGACCGGGTGGGTGTGGTCATGCCGGATGGCGGTGGTTGGTGTTACCGGCGTTAGTAGAACGTCCACTTCCTGAAACAGGGATTCGATTTCAGCCCGCATTTTCTCGCGCATTTCGTTCCAGGCCATCCATTGGTGAACCGGTTGATTCACGCCCCGTCCGTATTCACCCACAAAAGGCGTCATCGGACCCAGGAACTTGAGCCAGGGTTCCAGCCGGGCGATCCATTTCATCTGCCGGCGCTGGGCGGGTTTCAGGGACGTGCTGAGCAGAGTCCCGAGCAGATTGAAGTAAGCGGGCAGGATATGCTCGAGGCTGAGCAAAGGATGGCTGGCGTCGGTGACCAGTGCGCCCCGTTCAGCCAGTGACTTGCCCAGGGCCTGATAGCCCTTGGTCAGTTCCTGCTCGACCGGGCACAGGGGGTCTTCCAGCCATAAACCCACCCGGGCCTGGTCGAGGCTTTGCAAGTCTGATGGCGCCATGTGAAGCGCCCAGCTTCGTTCCTCGGCTGGCCGTGGCCCGGCAATGACTTTCAGCAAAAGCTCCAGGTCCCGCGCGCTGCGCGCCATCGGGCCGCCCTCGACCAGGTCGGGTCGGGATTGGGTGCCGGGTGGTCCGGGTATGTGGCCGCGAAATGAGACGAGGGAACGGGTTGGCTTGTGGCCGAACACGCCACAGAAATGGGCCGGTGTGCGAATGGAGCCGGCCAGATCACTGCCCACTTCGAGAGGCGTCATGCCGGCGGCCAGGGCAGCCGCTGCACCGCCTGAGGAACCCCCGGGAGTGTGTGCCGGGTTATGGGGGTTGTTGGTAACCCCGAACAGCTTGTTGTAGCTCTGAAGGTCCGTGGCGTAGATGGGCACATTGGTTTTGCCCAGGATAATGGCGCCGGCGTTTTCCAGCCTCTGCACCACATCAGCGTGGCGTTCCGGCTTATGGGTTCTGAGGGCCGGCGCGCCGGCGGTGCAATTCATACCTGCCACTTCCCAGGTGTCTTTCAGGGTAAGCGGTAGTCCGTGGAGAGGGCCTTTCACGGCGTTGGCTGCACGTTGTTCATCGGCCTGACGGGCGCTGGCGAGTGCCCGCTGTTCATCCAGGGTCACGACGGCATTGATGGCCGGATTATGCTCGCGTATGCGGTTCAGCAGAGCAGTGGTCAGAGCTTCGCTGGTCAGGGTGGGGGCCTCCAGCTGTGCCAGAAGCTCATGGGCCGATTGATAGTGCAATGGCACTTGTGATGCATCCATGGATGTTCTCTTTGTTGTTGGTTTCTGGAAAATCCCGCCGGTCTGTCAAGGCAACTCGGATCGCCAGTGTTTTACCTTTACCTGCCCCTTGATCGCGTCGATGATCTCGATAATCAGGTTGATCAGCGCTTCGTTCTGGGCCTCATTGGCTCTTACTTCACCGGGTGTCGGCAGGAAGACGTTCACGATGTCTTCAATAAAGGCATGGTTGGAGGCTGAGGCGAGGTCTTCGAGAATCTGGTGTATCACATGGGCAACGATATCGCCCACGGCCTCTTCAAGGGTTTCCTGTATGGTGGGACCAACCACCGGCAGGTATTTCAGTCGCGACAGTTCCAGATTTTGCTTGAGGGCGTTGTCGACCCGGTCCTCCAGATAGCTTCGCAGCGCTCCGCGGTTGGGTACGTAGCCTTCCTGGGCTGCCTCGGCAACCCGCTTGGATATCCAGTCTGAGAGCATGTCCCTGCGGGGATAGAGAATGTCCTCCTGGATCTTGTCAAACAGCGGTGAGCCCCGTTTGACTTCCTGCTGCACGCCACTCAGCACCTTGAGCACAATGCGGTCCGAAAGTTCTTCCATAAAGGCTTCGTAATAGAAATTCACGAACCGGTAGATCTTGGTGTTCGTGATATCGATGATCTTGTACTGGTGCAGGCGGTAGATGATCGAGATTACCCGCAGAATACGGAGGAAACGCAGGCTTCCAACCGGAATACAGCCCACCAGGTCGTACCAGTGTATGAACGGGTAAAAGTACCAGCGGTCGTAGACCTTGGCCCTGATGGCGTAACCCCAGCGAATAAAGAACTCGGTCAGGAAGATGCTCACGAAGATCAGATCGTAGAAGATGAAGCGTTCGTGAATGGGGTGGTAGGCCGACTGAATGGCGGGGGCGTGTTCTTTCAGAAGATTCTGAACAGCAACAAAGTTATAGATCGAGTCCCAGATAATGAACGCAAGGTTGATGATCAACAGCCCCAGCATCAGGAAATCAATGATGAACCAGATAAGCTGATGGCTCGATTTCAGGTTTTCTCGATTTATCTTCAGCATTCCCCAGGGCCCGGTCTGTGGCTAAGTATCTGACAGGTTAGCTTATTTTGACGGCACAGACGACTCGCCGTGATGCCGCTCTAGACATGCCGCAGGGCCAACCATGGATTAACTTGACCGTCTGCCATTAAACTCCCACGCTTGAACGTGAATCCTTCTTGTTACCACCAACACTGAAATAGCCGGATGCTATCAATCTACCAAGTTGTGAATTCGGGCCGGGTCCGGCTTCTGATCCTCCTGCTCTGCTGGCTGCCGTCGTGGGTCTTTGCGCAACAGGTGGTTGTTAATATCGAAGGAGACTATCCAAAGCTGAAATCGAACGCTGAGGCCTTCATTGGTGAGGTTGAAGGTCGAAGTGCCGGCAACCTGAGGCGATATGCCCCCACCGCTGTAAATCAGGCCCGGGAAGCCTTGCGTGCCTTGGGGTATTATGGCCCCCTGGTTGACTGGCGGTTAGAAGAGGGCGACTCGGACACAACGGCGACCCTCACCCTGTCCATTACCCCGGGTGAGCCGGTAAGAGTTACCTCCCGTATCGTGGGGATACGGGGCGAAGCTGCGTCTGATTCAAGGTTTACCTCTGATCTGCCGCCACATCCGGCAGAGGGCGATATTCTCAATCACGGCGACTACTCCAACCTGAGAGACACCATCCAGAACCGTGCCCGGCGCAGGGGGTATTTCGACGGCCGGTTTGTCACCCGCTCCCTGGAGGTGGATCCGACCGAGCGCAGCGCCGAAATTACGCTCATTTATGAGAGCGGCCAGCGATACCGGTTGGGAGAGGTTACCTTTGAAGAAGGGCACTGGTTTGAGATTGAGCTTCTGAGGGATTTCGTCACCTTTGAACCGGGAACCCCCTATCACGCCGACGAAATAGCGCGGCTGAACAAGGATCTTCTGAACAGCGGCTACTTCAGCAACGTTGACGTCAATATCTCACCACAGGATGCCGAAAACGGGGTCATTCCTGTTAGCGTTGCCCTTTCCCGGCGCGAAGCGCGCTCGGTAGCCGCCGGTGTCGGTTTCTCGACCGACGTTGGTCCCCGGTTCCGGGGCACCTGGCGGGAGCATTGGATTAATCCCATGGGGCACAAGCGGGGAGCCGAAACGGAGCTATCGGTGCCTCGTCAGAACCTGAGCACCTGGTACGAGTTGCCCCTGGATCCTCCCATGACGGATCTGATCCGTCTTACCGCCGGATATCAGCGGGAGGATATCGAGAATGTTGAATCGGAACTTCTTACCCTTGGGCAGCAATGGCAGCATCAGCTTGATAACGGGTGGCTCCAGGTTCTGTCATTACGCTGGGAAGGCGAACGGTTCAATATCGGCAATGATGAGAAAGGTACGAGCACACTGTTGCTCCCGGGAGCTGGTTACTCGAAGATTCACGCGGATTCACCTCTGGACCCGTCCCGCGGCTACCGTTTGCAGCTGGATGTTACCGGCTCTCATCGGGCTGTGCTCTCGGATGTCGACATCCTGCACGTTAACGCCCTGGCCAAGGGGCTGTTTACCATTGCCGGCAAGCATCGCTTTGTCGGACGCTTTCAGGCGGGAGCCGTTGCCACAAACCAGTTCTCGGATGTGCCGCCGTCCCTGCGCTTTTTTGCTGGTGGCGATCAAAGCGTCCGGGGCTATGGTTATGAAACCCTTTCGCCTGAAAATGACAATGGTGTGCCAGTGGGCGGCCGCTTTTTGATGGTGGGTAGCGGAGAGTATCAGTACCAGTTTGCCGACCAATGGCGGGCAGCGGTGTTTGTCGATCACGGTAATGCCATTAATGATCTGAATGATCCCCTGGCAACGGGCGCGGGCATCGGCATTCGCTGGATCAGCCCGGTTGGTCCGCTGCGGCTGGACATCGCCAAAGGACTGGACCGGGAATTTGGCGGGGACTGGCGACTTCACTTTTCCATGGGGCCTGAGCTGTGACGCAGACACCGGAAACGTCCGACGACAAGCATCAGCAGCAACCGGCTCGCCGGCACCGCCTGCGCTTCTGGCTGCTTGTGTGTCTGGGGCTTCTGTTCCTGGTGCCCGTTTTGTTGCTGGCGGCTGTCTTGCTTGCTCTGCGTTCCGAGACCGGAACTGCCTGGGTCATAGAACAGGTGCCGGGGCTACAGGTCGAAAATGACCGCGGTTCACTATTTGGCCAGTGGCAGGCTGACCACCTGCAATGGCGTGGCTACGGGGTTGAAGTCATCGTTGAATCCCCGCTCGTGGACTGGTCGCCTTCCTGCCTGTTGAAAAAGCAGCTTTGTGTCGAAAGCCTGAGGGCAGAGACCCTCGAAGTCACACAGTTGCCTCCTGCCGACAAGTCCGGAAGCGGGGGCGCAATCACGCTGCCGGGCGTGGACCTGCCCCTTGGGCTGAATATCAGCGGCGTCCGGATGGGGCCTTTCACCTTGAATGGTAACAGGGTCTGGGACCGGCTTGAGCTGGATGCCGGTGGGTCGGGTGCTGACTGGAGGATCGACCGCGCCTGGTATCAGTTGGGCGATTACACCGTGTCCGCCGCCGGGCGGATCGAGACCCGACGGGATTGGCCCGTCAATCTGGAGGTCACCGCGGATATTCCGCCACCCTATGGTGACCAGTGGATGCTGGACGCCATACTCTCTGGCAGCGTGCGAGACCTGATGGTGGAGGTCACGAGTCGCGGTTATCTGAATGCCGAACTCTCCGGGGAAGTCGAACCGCTGGATCCAAGCCTGCCGGCAAAACTTCGGATTACCTCTGAACAGTTCCGGGCAGTTGAGACCCTGCCGGAGACGCTGGTGCTCAACGACTGGTTCCTGGAAGCCCGTGGCAGCCTTCAGAGAGGTTTCCAGACCCGGGGTCAGGCCAGGTTGCCCGGCACAACGGGGCCGGTGCAGCTGACACTGGAGGGGCGCGTTACCACACAGGCAGCCGAGAATATCCGTATTGAGCTGGCCACCGATGGGGAGAATGGCAGTGAGCGGGATACTGTGGTGGCCAACGGGCGTGTGGCCTGGAGTGAGGGCCTGGAGGCCAGCACCGATGTGCGCTTGCGTGGGTTTCCCTGGTACACCCTGGTTCCGGGCCTTGAAGAGCCTGCGGTTGTGCTTCGGTCGCTGGATGGCACCGCCTCCTGGCGGGAGGGAAGCTACCACGCAGAGCTTGAAGCCGGGGTCGATGGCCCTCAGGGGAGTGCTGAACTGTCGACAACTGTCGATGGTGACACCGAGCAAACCAAACTGACCGATCTGAGGATCAGTACCGGCGCCGGATCGCTTACCGGGAAGGGCTCGGTGAACTTTTCCGGGCCGCTATCCTGGCAGGCGGCGCTGGCCCTCCAGGATTTCAACCCGGGTTACTGGGTGCCGGTCCTTGAAGCCAGCCTGAGTGGCGATGTCACTACCGAAGGGCAGCTCGGAGACGGCCCTATACCTGCCATGAGCGCCAACTGGGACCTCAAGGGTGACTGGCGCTCCAATCCCGCGTCTCTTGAAGGAAGCCTTGATACTTCATCCGGTAGCTGGGAGTTGTCCGGGCTGAATCTGGTGATTGGTAACAATCGGGTGGAAGGAAGTGGCACCTGGGGCAATCTGTTGCGCGGTGACCTGGCCCTGTACTTGCCCGAGCCCGAGATCGTTCTGCCCGGCCTGACCGGTAATCTTGAAGCGACCTTGATGGCTGAGGGAACGCCAGAGCGCCCGGCGGGAGAGCTGAAAGCGAGCGGCCAAAACCTTGCCTGGCAGGATCAGCTATCCATTGAGACCCTGAGCCTGGATGCCGAACTGGAAGACGGGCTGAGTCTTGCAAGCCGGCTACGGGCCGAGAATCTCCGGGGATTCGGCCAGGACCTTGAAACGCTCACGCTCCAGGCGAACGGAACCCCGGGGCAACACACATTGAGTGTGAGGGCTGAGCATTCCGAAGCAGATCTGGAGTTGGCGTTTGAGGGTGGGGCTGGTTCTGAATGGAAAACCTGGCAGGGTCAGCTCTCGAGCGGTCTGATCAATCTTCCGGAGCAGTCCCAGCGATGGCAGCTGGAATCGCCGGCGACCCTGGACTATGGCGCCAATGGAAAGCTGGCCTTCGGTAACCATTGCTGGCGCTGGCAACAGAGCACCGTCTGCGCCGATGATCAGACACTGCTACCTGTTCCCGATATCGCCTATCGCATCGACCGGTTCCCAACGGTGGCCCTGGCACCCTTGTTGCCGGAAACCGTGCGCTGGAACGCGCGGTTAAATGGCGAGATTGATTTTACGACGACAGCGGAAGGCCCGGATGGTCGGGTTTATCTTGATGCCGGTGACGGCGAGTTCCAGCTGTTGGTCGATGGTGAGTGGGAATCACTGGACTATGATGCGTTTACCACCGAGGTTGCGTTCAAGCCTCAACAAGCCGATGTCGCCGTTCGTCTGTCCGGTCCCGAGTTGGGCAGATTTACCCTGGATATGGGGCTGGACCCGAACTCCGAAAACCGCAATGTTGAGGGATCCTTCAATCTGGAAGGGCTGGATATTGCCCTTGCCGGGCTGCTGTCAGGGCTTGATGAGGTGGCGGGGCAGGTAAACGGCCAGGGTCAGCTTTCAGGCCCGCTGATGAAACCAGCTGTAACCGGCGAATTGCACCTGGTGGATGGACGGGTTTCAGATCCCCGGTTGCCGGTGCCCATTGAGGAGATGATTGCCAGTATCGAATTCTCGGGATATTCGGCACAAATTAGCGGCAGAATCCAGAGCAATGCCCGAAGTAAGACCATCCTGGATGGTGAGGTCGACTGGCAACAGGCGCCGCGGGGGGAAATCCGCATCTCCGGGGAGCGGATACCGTTCAATGTTGAGCCTTATGCCCAGCTTGAGGTAGAGCCGGATCTGACTCTTGTGTTCCGGGAGGGAACCCTGGAAATCGTTGGACAGGTTGCCGTTCCGAGAGGGGATATAGAAATAAAGGGGCTACCTGAACAGGCTGTGTCGGTTTCCGAGGATGAAGTCATCGTCGGTGTCGAGAGGGAGGAGCCCGTAGTCCGTTCACTCAACATGGATGTAAAGGTCGTAGTAGGGGAAGATCAGGTGACGTTTGCCGCCTTCGGCGTGACGGGCGATCTGGAGGGCTCCCTCAGGATCAGCAACGATATGGACACCCGGGGCACGCTTCAACTGGTCAATGGCCAGTATGAGGCCTATGGTCAGGAGCTCGAACTCAGGCGTGCCAGGCTGCTGTTCGTCGGTAACCTGGCTCAACCCTATCTCGATATCGAGGCCGTGCGGCGGGTGGATACCGTGGTTGCCGGTATACGTCTGACGGGGCCGGTGCAATCACCGGAGACGGAGGTGTTCTCCAACCCGGATATGCCGCAGACAGATGCATTGTCCTACGTGATCCTGGGCAGGCCCCCCCAAAGCCAGGGTGACGAAGGTCAGATGAGCCGGGCGGCGCTTTCGTTGGGGCTGACCCAGGCCAGCAAGGTGACCGGGCAGATTGGCGAGGAGTTCGGTATTCGCCAGCTGACTCTTGAGGCAGAGGGCTCCGGCGATCAGACGTCGGTGGTGGCCAGCGGTTACCTCACGGATGAGTTGAGCGTTCGATACGGTGTCGGCATCTTTGAGCCGATCACCACCGTTGCCTTACGCTATGATCTGGGCCGGTACTTCTACCTGGAGGCTGCCAGTGGGCTGGCGGCCTCCCTGGATATCTTCTATACGCGGGATTTCTGAGGTTACTCCAGTTCGAAGGTCGCACTCACCGAAGCACGGATCTCCCGCTCGCCCACGCTTGAAACGGTATCTGACATTGATTTGGCTTCCGACATCATCATCGGCACCGGTCGATGCCCACCATTAATGTTGATGGTGACCACATCGCCGCAGGTCTGGTCGAGCCGGCTCGCCACGAACCTGCACCTCGCCTGCGCGTCGGCAATGGCTCTGGCCAGTGCTTCCTGCTCCATGCCGGTTTCATCCGAATGGAAGAACTGATGGGGCCCAAGCTGGTAATCCAGACCCACGGCCTGAGCTTCACGTAGTAGCGGGTTCAACAGGCTCAGGTCACTGATGCTGAAGCTTATGGTCTGCGAGGCGACAGCCTGTTTTTCGGGGTCCTCACCGCGCTCCGGCGCTGGAATCATGCGGGTGTAAAGGTTCACCGTCGCATCGGAATAGTCGTTGAGTCGATCCCGATAATCGGTGATGCGATCACGCCACTGCGACATCAGTTCAGCCACCCGTTCGGTAGCCTTTTGGGGGAGGGCGTGCTCGGCACTGGCGGTAAACTGTAGCCGGGCGCTGTCTGGCTCATAACGAACACTGCCTTCGCCGGTAAGCGTCACCTCTCCCGCCAGGGCCACAGCCGGCAATGCGAGTGCCAGGGAAAGAAGATAACGGGATTGTCGAAGTATCCGGTGTTCGGGGTTCCGTCCGTTCACGGGATTTCCTCCTTTGGAAATCGTTGATGGGTCAGGCTTCGCCGGAATCGGGTTCCAGGCGCGCCAGTTTGAATCGGCGGGCGGCATCCACGAACTGGCCAAAGATGCGCCGATGCCCACCGTGATAGAGCAGGTATTCCGGGTGCCACTGAATGCCCGTTAACCACTGACCTCGCGTGCTCTCAATGGCCTGTACGAAAAGATCATTGTCCACGGCGGTTACGCGCAGATTGCGGCCCAGGCGCTTGATCGCCTGGCTGTGGATCCGGTTGGCGCCGATTACCGGCGAGCGCATGGCCGCTTCAAGCCGGCTGGGCGTTACCAGGCGCACGGTTTGCAGAGGGAGCAGCAAGGGGCGGTGCCGGGTGTTTACCCTCAGCGGGGTCACGTTCTGGCACAGGGACCCGCCGTGAAATACGTTGATGAACTGTGCGCCCCGGCAAATTCCGAGCACCGGGATACCAATGGCCTCAGCCTGCTCAAGCAGTGACTGATCGGTTGCATCCCGTTTGCGATCATAGTTGGCGGTAACCTGGGGTTCCTGGCCATATCGCTCCGGATGGACATGGGTGCCGCCAGAGAGCACCAGGCCATCCAGCATGGCCACGGCGACCCGTGACCCGGGGCGAATGTAGTGGGTGCGGGCGCCGTGAAGACGCAGGCCCAGGCTGATCAGACGATGGGCCAGGCTTTTTCGGGCGGGACCGCTGATGCCGATGGTCAGGCCGGGAACCTCGAGCTCCTGTTCGGGATCTTGTTCAGACATACCCGTTCTTGGCCAGCCAGTCGTTGGTAGTTTCCTGCCAGCTGTGGGTCAGGTTGTGGAGATTGAGTTTCCGCCGTTCCCGGAAGAGTCGGCGCATATCGGCCAGATCGTCCGGATTATTGGCCAGTTGCTCCAGGACGATCCAATCGTTCCACACGGTGGAAAAATGCCAATCAGGATTATCGATGTCGCAATCCGGCAAGCGGTAGTGCAGGGTGGGCCGGCTCTTGATCCTCGGATCCCGCACATGGCGTTCAAGGCGCTCCCTGTCCAGATGGGCAAAGAGCGGCAGCAGATCAAGCGCCCGGTTGCGGGTCGGATTGAACTCCAGGTAGTCCTCCATCAGCTCGCCAAGGTTTGGATGGTAGTTTTCTTCCATCAGAAGCTCGGTGTAGCGGCCGTGCCAGGGTTCGATATAGGTGGTGAATTTGCGGCTGACATCCAGCTGATGCCGGTTCTTGAGCCAGTCGTACAACGCCGCAAACGCCTGGAAGTAACGGACCATTGTCTCTGGCCTGAGATCGGGCAATTCCGGGTTAAGCTGCAGGCCGAACGCGAAGTAGATGGCATCCCGGCTGCCCAGTGCACCGGCCTCTCTGAGGTTGTCGACGAGGGATTCGATGGCTTCCAGGCTGGAAAATGGCAGGGGAGGGCTGATGATCTCCAGGGGCACAACGCGCTCGGCGGCTGCATCGATCACGTCCATTGCCTGGCCTCCCAACTCCCGGATGGATTCCGGAAGCCGCTCATCGGCCAGATCAAGATCCTTGATAGGATCGGAATCCAGTTCCACCGTGAATTCGCCCAGCTCTGTTTGCAGCGCCGTTACATATCGTGACTTCAGTACCGGGGTTCCTTTCAGCAGTCTGGCGGCCAGTGTGACCAGCTCATCGTAGCCCAGACCAGACAATTCGATCTCGACGCCAACGCGGCGTTCCTTCCCTTCGTTTGTCTCCAGGACATCAGGCATCCTGCAGGTGCTGTCTTGAGTCATGCTGCTCCCAGGTTCGTGAGGACTCGTGCATCAACCATATCACACCGCTGTTGATCATCATTGTTAAGCGAACGCAAGAAAATCATGGGGGTTGACTTTACACTGGATAAAACACTGTATATAGTCACTGTACTGTATATAAAAACAGGGCGCCCGAAACGGGTTTCCGTAAGGAAAATCCGAGCTCGGGCCCGAATTAGCGGAGTAGCTTGATGAAGCTCACAGCAAGGCAGTCACAGGTACTGGAGATCATACGCCGATACGTCGATGAGACCGGCTATCCGCCAACCCGCGCTGAAATCGCTGCGGAGCTGGGCTTCCGTTCGGCCAATGCCGCGGAGGAGCACCTTCGTGCGCTGGCCCGGAAAGGGGCCATTGAAATGGTGCCCGGTGCCAGTCGCGGGATCCGCCTGCCTGAGGCCGAAGAGGATCTGGGGTTGCCGGTTATTGGGCAGGTCGCGGCGGGTAGTCCAATTCTCGCCCAGGAGCATATTGAGGATCATTGTACGCTTCAGCCTGAGTTCTTCTCGCCGTCTGCAGATTACCTGCTGCGGGTTCGGGGCATGAGCATGAAGGATATTGGCATTCTTGATGGCGATTTACTGGCAGTGCACAGCACCCAGGATGTTCACAATGGCCAGGTGGTGGTTGCCCGGGTTGGCGATGAGGTCACGGTAAAACGTTTCCGCAGGGAAGGATCAAAAGTCTACCTGATTGCCGAGAACGAGGAATTCGCACCTATTGAAGTGGACCTGACCGAACAGGAACTGTTCATCGAAGGTCTGGGTGTCGGTGTTATCCGCCGCTCTGATCTGCACTGATCAGGCCGGATAGCCTCTGATAGATTGAAAACGGGTGAATTATGGAACAAATGAGCTTTAATCAGAATCTGGCCTACAATCCCAATGCTCTGTCCTGTTCAGTGCCGGCAACTGCCGCCCGCGAGCGACGCTCTGTCATTCGCGCCCGACGTTCTTCGGAGCCTTCTGATGCGAGGGCTTCGGGCAATGTAACGGAAATTATCCTGCCCGAGGGTCAGGTGGAAAACTTCCAGCTACTGTTGCCCATGCTTACCCAGCTGAATCAGGAAAAGCGTTGGCTGGCCTGGATCGACCCGCCTCAGGCGTTGGTCAGCAAGTGGCAAAAAATGCATGGCATCGTGGCGGGCGAGTTGCTGGTGCTTCGATCAACACCGGACTATCCCGCGCAGGAGCTGGCCGAGCGAGCCCTCAGCGCAGGTACGTGTCATGCGGTAGTGATGTGGACCCGTAAATTGGGCCGCACTGCCCTCGAATCCCTGCAAAAGGCTTCTGCCGAAGGCAACAGCCATGGGGTGGTTCTCAGGCAGCGTTAATTACTCAGTGGAGAGTGTAGGAGGGCTGGGCGTCTGGGGCGTCCAGTTCGTCATCTTCCCAGTCGATATCGTGGGCAACATTGCCAACCGCCTCAATACCTGCGGCAATCATTGCTTTGGCGACTGACATATCACGGTCTTCCATCATTTCCCGGGCTTCTTCCGAGAAAGAGATTCTTACCAGCGGCGCACTGTCATCATCAATGCGGCGCAGGGCGTAATCACCGTTGGTCAGTTGCACGATTTCAAAAAACGATGGTGACATTAAATAAACCTTCAAGTTAATAAGATCTGAAACTGCCTGCCGCTGAAGTGGCTTACCACTCGCTGTGCTGGTCTTCCAGATCATCGGCAAAATGTTTGACGGCGTTCAGGGTTTTCAGTAACGCCGTAGCGGATCTATCCGGGCCGGCATCGGCGGATACCGCAATGATGTTCTCCGCGCTCACGGTTTTTTTGGTCGCCGGTGGTCGGCTCTGTGAGCGTTCCAGTTGTTCCATGTGGTTCCACCAGCTTCCTGAGCGCTGTTCCAGTTCTCTCAGCCGACCGATTTCATTCGGTTCTGGTCCGATCAGAGCGGCCAGTTCATCCAGAGTTGCAGGTTCTTCCGATTTTCTCTGGTACAGCCTGGCAACCATCACCAGCAATAATTTCCGGGACCGTAGGAGCAACTCGATTGCTCCCTGGATGGCTGCCTCACGGCGCAAGGCCTGTTCCGCCTCATTAGGGGGTTGGCCTTCACCCTCAGCTCCTGCCTGGTCCAGTTGTCCCAGCAAAGTGCGGGCGAGAAAGAGCTTTTGCGAAACCAGTGAGTGCCATTGCGAGGCCATGGAATACCTTCAATCGCCAGCGCGGGTGTAACCCCGGAAAATTAATTGGCCACTATACCATTTCTGGTGGCAAATTTCTTCAACTGTCTGGGCAGGCAGGTTTCACAAGAAAATACAAACATTCACTTGAAACGACCGTTTGAATTTGGCAAAAAGGCGCCCGGCTGTGCGAGTTCTGATCGTTGCGGCTACCCAACAGCATGAACTTCTGGAGGTGTAAGGGATGCGAAGCCACATCGTTGCAGGTGTCGCCCTGGTTTTTCTCGGTTTTTCCGGACAGGCTCTGGCCAAAGTCACGACCGCCGAAGCCGAGCGGTTGGGTGAGGATCTCACTCCGGTTGGAGCCGAGCGGGAGGGCAACCGGTCAGGCAGCATTCCCGAGTGGACCGGAGGCCTTGCTACGCCCCCGGAGGGTTGGCGCAAGGGCCAGGTTGAAATTGATCCATTTCCGGAAGATGAGGCCCTTTTCGTTATAACCTCCGACAATCTTGACCTGTACCGGGATAAGCTGTCGGATGGCCACATTGCCATGCTGGAGAAGTATGGGCCTGACTTTTTCATGCCGGTTTACCAGACCCGGCGCACCGCCGCGTTTCCGGAGCATGTTTACGACAAGTTTCGCGACAATGCCCTCACAGCGGAGCTGCTCGACAATGGTAATGGTGTCCGTGACACCATCATGACCAGCCCGTTCCCGATTCCGAAAGACGGCCTGGAAGTCATCTGGAACCACATCCTGCGTTACCGGGGGGAAGAGATTTCCCTGCGCAGTGCGTCTGCGACGCCGCAGAGGGATGGCTCCTACAATCCGGTGATCAATGATTACGACTACTTTTTTGCTTATAGTCAGAAAGGAGCGGAACTGGCGGAAATCGATAACAAGATTTTCTACCTGAAGACAGACACCATTGCGCCCTCGTCGCTGGCTGGCACCATTACGCTGGTCCACGAAACCCTCGATCAGGTGCGCTCACCGCGTCTGGCCTGGCGTTATGATTCCGGTTCCCGGCGGCTTCGCAGGTCGCCCAACCTGGCCTACGAGACCGACCTTCCGAATTCATCGTCCCTGCGTTCGGTAGACCAGAAAGATATGTACAACGGGGCGCCCAACCAGTACGACTGGGAGCTGAAAGGCAAGCGGGAGCTGTTCGTGCCCTACAACGCCTACAAGCTGCACGGTCCGCAGGTTGAAGCCGATGACGTGATTCGTCCGGGCCACATCAATCAGGAACTGACCCGGTATGAGCTTCATCGGGTATGGGTGGTGGAAGCGAAACGCCGGACCGGGATCAGCCACATCTATGATCGCCGCGTTTTCTACGTGGATGAGGACAGCTGGCAGATTCTGGCCTCCGAGGAATACGATGCGGAGGGAAATTTGTGGCGTGTGTCCGAGGCCCACAACATCAGCTATTACAGTGAGCCGGTTTTCTGGACTACCATGGAGATGACTTACGACCTGAAGGCGGAGCGTTACTACATTGATGGGTTGGATGATGGTTTCCCGGCGTATGATTTCAGCCCCGGGTTCCGGGGCAGTGAGTTTACTGCCTCAGCTGCCCGTCGTGCTGCTCGCCGTTGAATTTCAAGGAGACCGACATGGCAGACCCGCAGACTCACCTCGACCACCTCGACCAGCTGATGGCCGATCTTGGTCGCGCTCTCGCGGACAAAGACTGGGAGGCGATGGCCAGTCTTAACGAGAAGGTGAAGCCGGCCGTCGAGCCACTCATGGCTGCCCTGGAAGCGGGAGAGGTGGAGGCGGAGCCGGTGAGGCTCCGCTTGCAGGAGTTGCAGCAGTTTATTGACGCAGCGGATGAATCTGCCCGCATTGCCCGCAAGGAAGCGGAAGACGGTCTCAAGGGAGTCAACCGGAATCGAAGTGCAGCAAAGGCCTATCAGAACGTCTCCTCGAATCGACCGAAATAGCGTCATAAAATTGACTCTGTCGTCCTTACAGTCTTAAATACCGCACAAATCCCTCAAGAGATCCGGTTGAATGTCTAAAAATAACAAAGTGCTGGTGCTGAGCGAGGACGATTCAAGATTGCGGGACATGGTCACCATTCTTGAGTTCATCGGCGAGGAGCAGGTCCTTGCTGGCGATGACGCCAGGGCACTTTTGAACAGCGGCGACGAGGATAGCCTTTCAGATATCTCGGTCGCGGTGGTGAACGGAGAGGACGCTGGCGCCACCGAGGCCATTACGACTGTCAGCAATGCCGTCAAGGGAGTTCCTTTGCTGGTTGTTGGGCATCCTGAACTGAAGGGCCTGCCCGATGATGCCAGCGGGCGCATTATTGCCCGCATGGAATGGCCGCTGAATTACACCAAGTTTGTTGATTCCCTCTACCGGGCCCAGATTTACCGGGACCAGTTCAGCCGTTCCCGGGAGCGGGGCCAGCAGCGAGGTCTTCAGCTCTTTCGCAGCCTTGTGGGAACCAGCCGTAAGGTCCAGCAGGTACGGCAGTTGATGGAACAGGTGGCCGATAAGGACGTCAGTGTCCTGATTACCGGCGAATCGGGCACCGGCAAGGAGGTGGTTGCCCGCAACCTGCATTATCATTCGTCCCGCCGGGACAAGCCGTTTGTGCCGGTGAACTGTGGCGCCATTCCGGCCGAACTGCTGGAAAGCGAACTGTTCGGCCATGAAAAAGGCGCCTTTACCGGTGCAATCACGGCCCGGGTAGGGCGCTTCGAGATGGCGGAGGGCGGTACCCTGTTTCTGGACGAGATCGGCGACATGCCGCTCAACATGCAGGTGAAGATTCTTCGGGTTTTGCAGGAGCGTACCTTCGAGCGGGTGGGTAGCAATCGGACCCAGTCCGCGGATGTTCGGGTAATTGCCGCCACTCACAAGCATCTGGAAGACATGATCGAGTCCGGGGATTTCCGGGAGGATCTCTATTACCGCCTGAATGTGTTCCCCATCGAAATGCCGGCTCTGCGTGATCGGGTGGAAGATATTCCCCTGCTGATCAACGAGCTTATTTCCCGGATGGAAAAAGAGAAGCGCGGTTCGTTGCGGATGAACTCGGCGGCGATCATGAGTCTGTGTCGCCACGATTGGCCCGGTAATGTCCGTGAGCTGGCCAATCTGGTTGAACGCCTGTCGATCATGCACCCCTACGGCGTGATTGGCGTGCAGGAGCTGCCCAAGAAGTTCCGCTATGTTGACGACTACGACGAAAACCGTCCGGTGGAGGACACCGGGATGCCATCCAGCATTCCCGGTCTGGTGGGTCTGGATGCCCCGGCGTTGTTGCCGGTGAACGGCATTGACCTCAAGGACTACCTCTCCAACCTCGAGAAGCAGCTGATCCAACAGGCGCTCGACGAAGCCGGTGGTGTGGTGGCCAGGGCGGCCGAGAAGCTGCGAATCCGTCGCACCACCCTGGTCGAGAAGGTTCGCAAGTACGGGCTCCGGGAAGAGGAATCCGAGGAATCCTGACCGGGAATGTCCGGTTTCTGAAGTTGCTGAAACGGCGTCAAAGGTTCGTAACCTGAGGCGCCGTTTGCATTTCCCGCCGACGTAAAATTGTCATTCCCCTCTTCCGGAATTACCTTTCTTTCTGAAATATATAGAAAAATTCAAGTTGGCACGGTGCTGGCTTAAGAACCTGCAAACGAAGTATCCGAACTATGGGGTCCGAACCGACGGGCCGATCGGGGAGTCAGGTTATGAGTCAGGCACAGTTTGTTCTTCAGTCCGGCGCGGGCAGCGCGAAAGCCAACGCTGCGGCGGATGTAAACGACAAGGTTACGGCCCTGTTTCCAGAGCAGGACGACGCGGCGGTGGATTCCGCCCTGGAATTGTTCAACCGGATGTCGCGACAGATTACTGACTCCTACAGAACCCTTGAATCACGGGTCAACCAGCTTTCCGGCGAGCTGACTCAGGAATCGCTTCAGCGTCAACAGGAGCTTGAAGAGAAAGAGCAACTGGCGGACCGCCTGTCGACCCTTCTGAAAGCATTGCCGGCCGGCGTTGTGGTCCTGGACAGCCAGGGCGTGGTGACGCAGACGAACCCGGCAGCCATTGCGTTGCTGGGAGAACCCCTGGATGGCGCCCGCTGGGTGGATGTCATCCATCGCTGTTTCGCGCCCCGGCGGGACGATGGCCACGAGGTTTCCCTGAAAGACGGTCGCAGGGTCAGCATCGAGATCCGGACCATGGAGAACCAGCCCGGCCAGCTGATTCTGCTGACCGACCTTACTGAAACCCGGCATTTGCAGGCGCAGCTGGCCCACGCCCAGCGTCTGTCTGCCATGGGCAAGATGGTTGCGTCCCTTGCTCACCAGATTCGCACCCCGCTGTCTGCGGCCATTCTCTATGGCGGCCATCTGAGCCAGGAAGACCTGGATGAGGAAATGCGACAGCGCTGTGCCTCGCGTTTGATGTCCCGCCTGACCCATCTGGAGCAACAGGTGCGCGATATGCTGATCTTCGCCCGGGGCGAAACCCGGCTGGCAGAGGAGCTGTCTGCCGGTAAGCTGGTTTCAGCACTGGCCTCGGCTGTCGAAGGGCTGAAGCCTGCTCCCGGCGCACAGGTAAGTCTCGAGAACGACATCTCCAGCGACTGTCGTCTCATGTGTAACCGTGACGCCCTCGTAGGCGCCTGCACCAATCTTGTTAATAACAGCCTTGAAGCCGGTGCGACCCATGTTGTCGTCCGGGTAAAGGAAGAAACCGGCGAACTCGTCATTCGTGTTCTGGATAACGGGCCGGGGTTCGAGTCTTCGGACGCGGGCCGTTTAACAGAAGCTTTTTACACGACCAAATCCCACGGAACAGGGCTTGGTCTTGCGGTGGTACAGGCCGTTATCAAGGCCCATCAGGGGCGGTTCACCATTGAATCGCCGGACCAGGGCGGCGCCATCGCTACTTTGCGTCTACCGCAATTACGTAACAGACACTGATCGGAGGCAACCATGGCCAAGGCCCAGATTCTGATTGTTGAGGATGACCATGACCTGCGGGAAGCGCTGGTAACCACCCTTGAACTGGCAAAATTCCGGGTACGGGAAGCGTCCAATGCTAATGAGGCGCTCGAGAGACTGGCAGAGTCCCCGGTGGATATGGTGGTCAGCGATGTCAACATGCCGGGTCTGTCGGGGCACCAGTTGCTGGCCGAGGTCCAACGGTTGTATCCGGGGCTGCCAATGATGCTGATCACGGCCTATGGCCAGATTAGCGATGCGGTGTCGGCCATGCAGGCTGGCGCCATTGATTACCTGGTCAAGCCGTTCGAGCCGCGTTTCCTGGTGGACGCCGTCAGCAAGATCGTCGGCGGCGGGCGCGAAAAAGCCAGCGATGAGCCGGTGGCCGAGGATCCGATCAGCAAGCGCATGTTCCAGCTGGCAACCAAGGTGGCCGGCAGTGATTCGACGGTCATGATCTCCGGGGAAAGCGGAACCGGCAAGGAAGTGCTCGCCCGTTATATCCATCAGCAATCCCCAAGGGCGGATCAGCCCTTCGTGGCTATCAACTGTGCGGCGATTCCCGAAAACATGCTGGAGGCCATCCTGTTCGGGCACGAGAAGGGCGCCTTCACCGGTGCCGTCGCCTCTTCGCCCGGCAAGTTCGAGCAGGCCAACGGTGGCACCATTCTTCTGGACGAGATATCGGAGATGGACCTGGGGCTCCAGTCCAAGCTGTTGCGGGTGTTGCAGGAGCGCGAAGTGGAGCGGGTTGGTGGTCGCAAGACCATCAGTCTGGATGTCCGGGTAGTGGCAACGACCAACCGGGACCTCGCGGATTACGTGCGCGAAGGCAAGTTCCGGGAAGATCTGTACTACCGCCTGACGGTGTTTCCGATGCACTGGCAGCCGCTCCGGGAGCGCCGACTGGACATCATGCCGTTGGCCACGTCGCTGCTTAAAAAACACTGCCGAAAAATGAAGCTGACCGGGATTGCCTTTGCCCAGGACGCGAAAAGCGCGTTGATGAATCATCAGTGGCCGGGCAATGTCCGGGAGCTGGACAACGCAATCCAGCGAGCCCTGGTGCTGCACCAGGGCAATGTTATTCACTCCGGCGACCTGTGCCTGGAGCTGGGTATCACCGGCCGACCGGACATTCGGAGTGTGGAGCCGGCTTCGCCACCTGAATTCGGCGGCACCACAGAGGACGCGGCGGGCATTTCAGACTCCGGAAGTTCCGCCTGCGATCAGCCGCCTCATGGCCAGTTCGATGAGCCTGAAGGCGCAGTTTCGCTGGGGGATGATCTGAGACAGCAGGAATTCCGTATTATTATCCAGACACTCCGGAAAGAGCGTGGGCGTCGCAACAGGGCTGCAGAGCAATTGGGGATCAGTCCCCGAACACTCAGGTACAAGCTGGCCCAGATGCGCGACGCCGGAATCGATCTGGACGCCGAAATGGCCTTGGTCTGACCCCCTGCAAGACGAACTCCTTCATTGGCACCCCTCGGGGTGCCGTTTTTTTATCCGTCGTCAAAAGTCCGTCAGTGATTTCTTGCGCACCAGGCGTTAGATATCTAACTGTATGATATTTAATGTTAAAAACTACTTGGCCTGCCAATTGCTTTATCGGGACTAATAGCACCCCAAGAGCAAATCCGTCCCGGGGAGGGCGGCGCCAGGAGAAAGTTATGGTTCAGCGTGCCGACATCAACAGTGTTTTGTCCGATATCCGGTCCCTGCGTTCCCAGATGATGCAGAACCAGCGGATCGAGCAGGATCAATCGGTTCGTGGCCGCATCGACGGTCCCCGCCAGGTTCAGGAAACCCAGGAAACGCCCAGCTTCAATGACATGCTGAGCAATGCCGTGAACAACGTGAACGACCTCCAGAAAACCGCGGGGGATCTGCGAACCGCATACGATATGGGCGATCCGAACGTGGACATCACGCGCGTGATGATTGCCGCCCAGAAATCCTCTGTCTCCTTCGAAGCGCTGACCCAGGTACGTAACCGGGTGGTTCGGGCCTACGAAGACATTATGAACATGCCGATCTGATAACGGAGCAGAGTCATGGCCAGCGTACCTGCAGAAACCAACGCCTCGAACATGCCGGCGGCCCGCGAGGGTGATGCGTCAGAGAGCCGTAGCGACCTTTTCATGGGGTTCAACCGGCTGAACCTGCTGCGCCAGATCGGCCTGATGGTAGGGCTTGCCGCCAGTGTAGCGTTGGGCCTGGCGGTTGTGCTTTGGGCCCAGGAGCCCAACTACCAGCCGGTGGTGGGCGATCTCTCCTCCTACAACCCCCAGGACGTAACCACCATCCTCGAGAGCAACGGCATCGACTATAAAATGGACCCGCGCACCGGCGCGTTGCTGGTTCCCTCGGATCAGGTCTACAACGCGCGGCTGAAGCTGGCGGCCGAGGGTGTTACAGATCGGCAAACCATGGGCTACGAGCTGCTGGACCAGGAGCGCGGTCTGGGTACGTCCCAATTCATGGAAACCATTTCTTATCGTCGTGGGCTCGAGGGTGAGCTTGCCCGCACCGTTGCCAGTATGCGCGGGGTGCGGAATGCACGGGTGCACCTGGCGATTCCGGAGCGCTCTGTGTTTGTACGCGATGCCCGCGATCCGTCTGCGTCGGTATTTCTCGAAGTCTTTGCTGGCCGCCGGCCGGAACAGGAGCAGATCAGTGCCATTGTGAACCTGGTAGCCGGCAGTGTTCCCATGATGAGCAAGGAACATGTGACCGTTGTCGACCAGAACGGCAATTTGCTGACCGGCAAGGAAAGCCAGACCAATGCCGACCAGATGGCGGACCAGTATGAATATACCGCCAAAGTCGAGGAGCGCCTTACCCGCCGAGTCGCCTCGCTGATTGCACCGATTGTGGGTGATGGTCGCTATCGTGCTGAAGTCTCGGCAGATCTTGATTTTTCCTCGGTGGAACAGGCAGAGGAGCTGTTTAATCCTGAACAACAGGCTGTCCGCAGTGAGCGTGAGCTAACGGAACAGCGTGCCGCAGGGGCCCAGGGCGGTATTCCCGGCGCGCTGGCGAACCAGCCGCCGGCCGATGCCGCTGTTCCGGAGCAGGCTGCCGGTGCTCAAGGCGATGGCGAAGGGGCGGCTCCCCAGCCGGTCAACGTGCGTCGTGAATCCACCCGGAACTACGAGATGGATCGAACGGTGAGCTACCGGCGGCAGGAGCTGGGACGAGTTAAGCGGGTTACTGTCGCTCTGGCGGTGGATGACATGAAAGTGGTCGATCCCCAGACTGGCGAAGTCAGCTACGAGCCCTGGCCGGAGCAGGAACTACAGCGCCTGAGCATGCTGGTGCGGGATGCAGTGGGTTATTCCGCTGCCCGGGGCGACAGTGTTACGGTGATGAATACTGCCTTCGCACCGGAAGAAACGGTTGAATTCGAAGCCCCGGCCTTCTGGGAGCAGCCCTGGTTCTGGGACCTGATGAAGCAGGTACTGGCCGGCCTGGTCATACTGGTTCTGGTGCTTGGGCTGCTGCGTCCCACGCTCAAGAGCCTGTCGGGCGGTGGTCAGCGGGAGCGTGGGCTGGATTCCGGAGATAGCGGCGGCTACGGCGCTCTGGACGACATAGAGGGTGGCGATGAGTTGCGCAAGGCCATGTCCTCCCAGGATGATCTTCTTTTGCCGGGTGCCACGGACGGTTATGATAGGCAGTTGAACGCACTGAAAGGTCTGATTGCCGAAGACCCGGCGCGGGTCGCACAGGTAATGCGCCAATGGGTGAATGTCGATGACTGAGCAAGCCAATCAACAGGGTGGCACTGAGCCAAAGAAGCCCCAGCGGAAAATCCCGAGGGTGGAGCAGGCTGCGATTCTGCTGATGTCACTGGGCGAAGCAGACGCGGCTGAAATCCTCAAGCACATGGGCCCCAAGGAGGTTCAGCGTGTGGGCGTGGCCATGGCCCAGATGAAGGATGTCAGCAAAGACGAAGTCACCTACGTGATGAACCAGTTTGTCGATGCCGTGGGCGGTCAGACCGGTCTGGGTGTGGGCAATGACGAGTACATCCGGACGATGCTCACTCAGGCCCTGGGCGATGATAAGGCATCCAGCCTGATCGACCGTATCCTGATTGGCGGCAATACCACAGGGCTTGATACTCTCAAGTGGATGGAGCCCCGTGCCGTTGGGGACATCATTCGTTACGAACACCCGCAAATCCAGGCCATTGTTATTTCCTACCTCGACCCGGATCAGGCGGCCGAAATTCTTGGCACCCTGGATGAAAAAGTGCGCCTGGACGTCATGATGCGAGTGGCATCACTGGAGAGTATCCAGCCCCAGGCGCTGCAGGAGCTCAACGACATTCTGGAGAAACAGTTCTCCGGCGGTGCCGCCTCCCAGACCAGTCGTATTGGCGGGGTCAAGCGCGCAGCGGACATCATGAACTTCATGGATCGGAGCATTGAAGGCAATCTGATGGATTCCATCAAGGACATGGATCCTGACCTTGCCAGCACCATCGAGGATCTGATGTTCGTGTTCGACAACCTGAAGGAAGTGGACGATCGGGGCATCCAGGCATTGTTGCGGGAAGTGTCCTCGGAAGTCCTGGTGGTGGCTCTGAAGGGCGCCGACGAGGAAGTCCAGAACAAGATCTTCAAGAACATGTCCAAGCGTGCAGCGGAGCTGCTGCAGGATGATCTTGAGGCCAAGGGGCCGGTCAAAGTCAGCGAGGTTGAGTCGGCCCAGAAAGATATTATTACCATCGCACGTCGTATGGCCGAGGCCGGGGAAATCTCCCTCGGCGGCGCTGGCGAAGAAATGATGTGATGAAAGATTCCAGCCGAGATGTAAACCGGATCCCGAAGGAGCAGCTGACCGCCTATGAACGCTGGGAGCTGCCACTGCTGGACGCCCGAGGCAACGAAGTGGCCCGGGAAGAGGAGCGGGAAGTCAAACCCCTGACGGCAGCTGACATAGACGAGATCCGTCAGGCAGCCCGTGAAGACGGCTATAAAGAGGGGCGTGACCAGGGCTACGAGGACGGTCTGAAAGCCGGGAAGGAAGAAGGGCACAGGGAAGGTCTGGAAAGCGGCCTTGAAGAAGGCAGGGAGCAGGGCAGAACCCAGGGCTACGACGACACGCGCAAGGAAATCGATACCAAACTCGACCGTCTCGAACATTTGCTGGGTGAGCTGCTGCTGCCAATAAAACGGCATGAAGACGAACTTGAAACCTCGCTGGTCAATCTGACCACGGTTCTGGCGCGGGCTGTCGTCTACCGTGAACTGACCATCGACTCCTCCCAGATCCGGCATGTGGTTCGCCGCGCCGTCGAAGCGTTACCTTCCACCGCTGAAAACATCCGCATCCACATCAATCCCGAAGATTGCGAGATGGTCCGTGAGGTGACCGCTCGCCTGGATGCCTCCGCCTCGGTCATTGAAGACGCCAGCATTCTGCCCGGTGGCTGCAAGGTGGAAACCCGCCACAGCCTGGTGGATTTCACCGTTGAAAAACGCTTCCAGCGGGCGGTTCAGAGCATGCTGGACCAGCAGTTGAACGACAGCGAGGTCGGAGAAACCGAGGAGCTGGATTCCATGATGGAAGACCTGACGGGTTTCCATCGGGACGTACTGGATTCACGGGATTCCGGCGAACCCGCAGACGACCCGAAGCCGGCTGAAGACGAAGGTGACGGCGATGACCTCGAACCTCGCTGATCGCCTGAACCGTTTTCAGGGCTTTCTGGGCAACGAACCTGAACCTGAGCTCTCCGGCCGATTGACCCGCATGGTCGGCCTCACCCTCGAGTGTGTTGGCTGTCCGATGGTCGTCGGTGACCGTTGCGTGATCTTCGGCCAGAACACCGGCAATGTTGAAGCCGAGGTGGTGGGGTTCGAGGACGACAAGGTTTACCTGATGCCCCTCACGGCGATTGAAGGACTCAAGCCCGGTGCCAGGGTGGTGCCTCTTTCCGCAGCGAGCCGCGTGCCGGTAGGGCCGCAGTTGCTCGGTCGCGTAGTGGATGGCAGTGGCGAGCCCCTGGACGGGAAAGGCCCTCTGCAGGCCGAAGCTCGCGTTGCCCTTACCGGCGACATCATCAACCCCCTGAATCGTGCGCCGGTGCGACAGTCCATGGATGTGGGTATCCGGGCAATTAATGCGCTGATGACCGTCGGTCAGGGGCAGCGCCTCGGTCTGTTTGCCGGCAGTGGCGTGGGCAAGAGTATGCTGCTGGGTATGATGACCCGTTTCACCGATGCCGACATCACCGTCGTCGGCTTGATTGGTGAACGGGGGCGTGAGGTAAAGGAGTTTATCGAAGACATACTGGGCGAGGAGGGCCTTTCCCGCTCGGTAGTGGTTGCAGCGCCGGCTGATGACTCCCCACTGATGCGGCTGCGCGCCGCCATGCTGACCACCCGGATTGCCGAGTACTACCGGGATCAGGGCAAGCGGGTGCTGCTGCTGATGGATTCCCTGACCCGCTATGCGCAGGCCCAGCGGGAAATTGCTCTGGCCGTGGGTGAGCCGCCGGCGACCAAAGGCTACCCGCCTTCGGTGTTTGCCAAGCTGCCCCAGTTGGTGGAGCGAACCGGCAACGGCCGACCCGGGGGCGGCTCAATCACTGCGTTCTATACCGTGCTTACTGAAGGCGACGACCAGCAGGACCCGATTGCCGATGCGGCACGTGCGATTCTGGACGGCCATATCGTGCTGTCCCGTCGGCTTGCCGAAGAGGGACATTATCCGGCCATTGATGTGGAGGCTTCCATCAGCCGGGTGATGCCCCAGGTCACCGAGACCGAACATTTCTCCAGAGCCCAACGGTTCAAACAGGTGTATTCCCGTTATCAGCAGGCCCGGGACCTGATTTCCGTGGGCGCCTATGTGAAGGGCTCGGACCCGGAGACCGATTTTGCCATCACGCACATCGGCAATATGCGGCAGTTTCTGCAGCAGGGGCTGAATGAAAGCGCCCCGTTGAAAGAAAGTGTTGAGCAGTTGCTGGCAGTGGTACCGGAGCGCCGGTCTCCCGAGCGGCGCAAATCGGCAGTTCCGAATCCGGCCTCGGGCGGCGGGGGTGACGCCTGATGCTGCGATCCCGGCGGCTGGAAGTGGTACTTTCCCTTGAAGAGCGAAAGGAGCAGGAAGCTCTGGAGCGTATGGGCGAGGCTCGAAAACTGGCGGAGCAGCAGCGTGAACAGGTGCAGAACCTGAACCGGTATCAACAGGAATACCGGGATCAGATCCGCAACAGCCAGCAGGGTGTGGTGCAGGTGTCGCGTCTCCAGGCCTGGCAGGCCTTTATCGCGCAACTGGATCAGGTGATCCGTCAACAGCAGAAGCAGCTGGAGCAGGCTGAGCAGGTCTTCGAGGCGCGCAAGCAGGAATGGCAACAGGCCTGGGAGCGGCGGCGTGGCATGGAAAAGTACATCGAAACCTGCCGCCAACAGGAGCAGAAAGAGCAGGATCTTCGCGAACAGAAAATCTCGGACGAGGCAGCCGGGCGGGCCTTTAATCGCCGTCGACGCTGAACCTTGCTCCACATCAAGTAAATACGGATGCAAAATCAGTCCACTCAGCTATCCTTACCGAAAGGAAGAACTGGCGGAAACCGCCGGTTTAATGCTGCTCTTGATACCCCGGGAGGTTAAGGAATGCCGATTCAGACGCGCCGCGATGATGACGGTCAGACCCTTGTTATCAGTATCGAGGGGCGGTTTGATTTCAGCACCCATCAGGCGTTCCGGGACGCCTATGAGCACGGCGATCCGGATGTCCGCTACTACATTGTGGACCTGTCGGACACCACCTACCTGGACAGCTCGGCCCTTGGCATGTTGTTGTTGCTCAGGGATTACGCGGGGGGTGACAGCGCCCGCATTGTGATCGAAAACTGCAATAACGATGTACGGCGGATTCTTTCCATCTCCAATTTCGAGCAATTGTTCAACATCCGCTGATACTCGCGGACTGCCGGAGTAGTCATGGATGATCCCGTCGCAGAACACACCAGGCCTCTGAGAATACTCATCGCTGACGATTCGGACAGCGACCGGCTTATCCTCAAAACACTCCTCAAGCGTCTTGGGCACGAGGTTCTGGACGTGGCCAACGGGCTGGATGCAGTTTCATTATTCCGGCAGGAAGCACCGGATCTGGTTCTGCTCGACGCCCTCATGCCGATCATGGACGGGATGGAGGCTGCCCGTGAGATAAAATTTCTGGCTGGCGAGCGGCTGGTTCCGCTGATCTTCCTGACCTCCCTGTCTGAGGCCAGCGCGCTGGCCCGCTGCCTGGAGGCCGGTGGCGATGATTTTCTGAGCAAGCCCTACAACCGGATCATCATCGAAGCCAAGATCAAGGCGTTCAACCGGATGCGGCTCATGCACCAGACCCTGACGGACCAGCGGGATCTGATACGAGAGCGGAATCGACAGCTGACCGAAGAGCAGGAAATTGCCAAGCGGGTATTCGACAACGTTGCCCACTCGGGTTGCCTGGATGCCACCAACATTCGCTATCACGCCTCGCCCCAGTCCATTTTCAATGGTGATGTGCTGTTCGCCTCGCCACGGCCGGCGGGCGGGGTGTTGATCTTCATGGGGGACTTCACCGGCCATGGTCTGCCTGCTGCCATTGGTGCCATGCCGGTTGCCGAGATCTTCTATGGTATGGCCAACAAAGGCTTTAACGGTCAGGACGTATTGCGGGAGATTAATCAGAAGCTCAAACGTATTCTGCCCACCGGCATGTTCTGCTGTGGCGCCATGGTCGAGGCGGACTTCAAGCTCAACCAGGTGCAGATCTGGAATGGTGGTCTGCCAGACAGCTGGCTGATTCGGGCCTCGGGGGAGCAGGTGGCATTGCCGTCCAGGCATCTGCCACTCGGTATCCTTGCGCCTGACCAGTTCAATGCCGAATTCGAAAGGGTCGGTGCTGCCCCGGGTGATCGGGTGCTGATGATGACCGACGGCTTTCTGGAATCTGCCGACAGCGCCGGCAACGTGTTTGGAGAGCGGGGGGTTACCGGCACGCTGGATCGACTGGATGTGGGCGACCACCCGTTTGACGCCATGATGGCCGCGGTTCACCGGTTTACCGGCAACTTTGAGGATGGCGACGACCTGACGCTTTGCTGTCTGGAAATGATGGACGAGGCGGGTTTTGCTACCCTGCCGGACCGCGCTGCACCGTCTGCTCTGGCAGGGCCGGCGGAATGGCGATGCACCTACGAAATCCGGGAAAGGACCCTCGGCGAGTTCAGTCCCCTGCCTCTGTTGCTCCATATCTGCATGGAAGTGCCGGGCCTGCGAAGGAAAAGCGGCGAAATCTATACCTTGCTGGCGGAACTCTATAACAATGCACTGGAACACGGTGTTCTGGAGCTGCCGTCGGAATGGAAGCACTCACCGGAGGGCTTTGGCCGTTATTATGCCGAGCGCAATCGGCGTCTGGCCAGCGTCGAGGGGCACTACATCCGGTTTACACTGCATCATTCCCTGAAACCGGATGGCGGCCGGCTTCGTGTTGTTTGCGAGGACAGTGGCCAGGGGTTTGATTTCCGGAATCATCCCAGTGTGGCCTCCGGTATTTCCCCAACGACGAGCGGGCGTTATGCAGGGCGGGGCCTGCTGCTCTTGAAACGTCTGGCTGAGACCATCAGGTTTCATGAACAGGGCAATCATGTTGAAATTGTTTATGATTGGCAGTTCGCCCGTACAGCGGAGAATCGAAATGACTGATAAACCACACCTGGACGAGGAGGCACTGGCAGAACTTCGCGACGTCATGGAGGATGAGTTCGAAGTGCTGATACAGACCTATCTGGCAGATTCCCGGGACAGAATCCGGGCGCTACGGGAAGGCCTCAAGGCAGAGGACAGTGACGCATTTGCCAGAACCGCCCACAGTTTCAAGGGCAGTTGCATCAATATCGGGGCTCCCAGGCTTGGTGATCTCTGTCTGAAGGCCGAGGTGGCCGGGAAAGAGTCGCGGCTGGAAGATGCGCCGGATTTGCTGGATGAGATCGACAGGGAATTCGAGCAGGTTATCAAGCGCCTGGACGGATTGCTGGTTCGATAGTTTTTCTTTGCTCTGGCATCACAATTGCTAAGTCTTTCGCATAGAGAGGATTAACCGCCCGAACACTGGCCAGGTCCGGCAAGGTGAGGGCGACAATGCGATAAAAGCGGCAAGAGGTTGCCATGGCCCAGATGGTTCTCCCCCAAACCCCCGCGCCGGGGACTCAGCAAGATCCCGGCCCGTCAAAATCCGGAAACAGCCGGGACCCGGCTGACAGAAAAAGCGATTTTGAATCTGTCTCCCAGGCAGAGAAGAAGCGGCTGGACCGCCAGAAAGCGGATCGCCACGCCGATGCAAAGTCTGCTGATGAATCCCGGTCTGCCCGCGACGCGGACTCCGATGCAAAGACAGAAGCCAGCGCCCGCACCGAGGCAAAAGGCGGCGAGAAGGCCGATGCTGTCGCTGATGCCCAGCAGCGGGAATCTGCTGAAACGGCTGTTGCCGCTGAGGGCGAAGCCGAGCCAACAGCGCTGCCACTCACTTTTGTCGAGTTACAGTCCTGGTTGAACCCACAAGCCGGTCGATCCGGCGCGGCGGCCTTGTCTGCGGGAGGGCCGGGTGCAGGCGTCAATGGTGCAAGCGGTTCTGGTCAAACCAATGCCGTTGCCGGGCTGTTCAATGGTGTTCTCTCATCTGCCGCGGGGCAGAACGGGCAGGCCTCTGCGGGTGTTGTAACCGGCGATGCCACATTGACCGATGCTATGAAGGCTTCGGTACTGACCGATACCGGTCGAAACGCGGACTCCGGCTCGCTGATCGGCTCTGGCCGCTTTCAGTCGGCCATGGATCTCGTCTCGCAGCAGGTGGCCAATGGCGCTAATCGGGCGGCCAAACTGGCAGCCGAGAACGCTGCGCCGTTGCGAGGTTATGCCACCTCCATCGACGTGCCGGTCGGCCATGCCGAATGGGGAGACAAGCTGGTCGGCAAGCTGAGCTGGCTGACCGCCCGCAACATGTCGGTTGCAGAAATCCACCTGACACCCCCGGATATGGGCCCCATGGAGGTAAAGGTACGGGTGCAGAATGAGCAGGCGAACATTACCGTGCATTCCGCGAATCCGGTGGTCCGGGACCAACTGGAACTTCACTCCCACCGGCTGAGGGACATGTTGGGTGAGCAGGGGCTGTCTCTGGCCGGCTTCGACGTTTCTGATTCTCCCCGGCAGCAGACCGGCGAACAGGGTACAGGAAGCGGTGATGGCTCAAGTGCAGATTCGGCGTCGCTGGCTGCTGGCGATCAGGACGACGACAATACCGGCTCTGGCAGCCTGGATCTGAGCTGGAAAGGCGAAGTGGATATCTTCGCCTGACACCCTCCGAGTTTCTCCTTCAATCTCTTTTGCCCATCCTTCCCGGCAACGCTAAACTGCTGTTCTGAACGGGAAGGTTGGGCATTCTGGCCCGCCCTTTGCATCCAATCCTGAAAAGTCAGGGAAAAACTCGCTCTCTGACGGATTTCTGGCAAATCAAAGACTATGGCTGAAAATAACGAATCTGAAGCGGCTCCCGCCAAGAAAGGAAAACTGAAGCTGATCATCATGCTGGTCGTGGTGGTGATCCTGGCGATAGTGTTGTCTGTGGTGGGCACTCTTTGGTTCCTTGGTGACGGTTTGCCGGGCATGGGGGATGACGAGGGCGAAGCGGCCGAGACTGCAGAGCAAACCTTTGTACCCAGCAGCTACTACCTGATGGACAAGGCGGTGGTAACCACCGTTCAGGCGGAAGGCCGTCAGCGGTATGCCCAGGTTTATCTGGCGCTCGAGTCTACGGATCAACAGGCACTGGAAGCCGCCAAGTTGCATATGCCCTTGATTCGAAGCCAGTTGGTTACGGTTCTTGGGAGCAGCGATTTCAATGACTTGCAGACACCCGAGGGTCGGAGCAGCCTGGCCGACCGGATGCTGACTACCGTCAATCAGGTGCTGGAGCAGGAAGGCGAGCCCGCTATCAAACGGGTGTTATTCAGAAATTTTGTCGTGCAATAGCGCACGGGCCACGGTACTTCAGGGGCAGGACTACGTATGCAGGACTTGTTGTCACAGGATGAAATCGATGCCCTCCTCCATGGGGTGGATGACGGTGACATTGATACCTATGAAGAAACCGATGATACCGGCATAAAGTCCTACGATCTTGCCAGCCAGGATCGCATCGTCCGGGGCCGGATGCCGACCCTGGAAATGATCAACGAACGGTTTGCCCGCTATACCCGGATCAGTCTTTTCAACCTGATGCGCCGCAACGCGGATGTCTCGACAGGCGGCGTCCAGATCATGAAATTTGGCGAGTACATCCACACCCTCTACGTGCCCACCAGCCTGAACCTGTGCAAGGTCCGCCCCTTGCGCGGCACGTCGCTGTTCGTCCTGGATGCCAAGCTGGTCTTCAAACTGGTGGACAATTTCTTCGGTGGGGAAGGGCGGCACGCCAAGATCGAGGGTCGTGAGTTCACTCCGACCGAGACCCGCATTGTCCAGATGGTGCTGGACCAGGTGTTCCATGACATGAAGGAAGCCTGGCATGCGGTACTCAAGGTGGACTTCGAATACCTGAGCTCCGAGGTCAACCCGGCGATGGCCAACATTGTCAGCCCCAGCGAGGTGGTCGTGGTGAGCACCTTCCACATTGAACTTGATGGTGGCGGCGGTGAACTGCATTTTGCCTTGCCCTATTCCATGATCGAGCCTATCCGCGACGTGCTTGATGCCGGGGTGCAGAGTGATATCGATGATGTTGACGAGCGCTGGGTGAACGCGCTTCAGGAGGACATTAAAGAGGTCAACGTACCGATCAATACCACGGTCTGTCGCCGTCGGATATCGTTGCGGGATATCGCCAAGATGAAAGCCGGCGACATCATCCCGGTGGAGATTCCCGAGTACCTGACAGTTACTGCCAACGGAATTCCGATCTACAAGGCCACGCTGGGGACCCGTGACGGAAAACTGGCACTGCGAATTCATGAACGGGCATCAGTGCCCAAGGTAAAGAAACAATTGAAGGTGGGACGCAATGGCTGACGACGACAAGAAAGACGAGCAGGAACTCAGCGAAGACGAGAAGCTGGCAGCCGAGTGGGAAGCCGCCATGGAAGAGTCTGGTGACGAGGGCGACCGGGAGGACGAGTGGGCCGCTGCGATGGCGGAGGCCGGCGAGACCGGTGAGGCCGACGATGACGTTCAGGCTGCTCCCATGGAGGAATTCGATGCCGGCAGCGAACCCGCCCAGGGCGGTGGCCCGGCTCCGGACATTGACGTCATCCTCGACATACCGGTCACCATTTCCATGGAAGTGGGCAACACCCAGATCCCCATACGGAACCTGCTCCAGCTCAACCAGGGCTCGGTGATCGAGCTTGACCGGCTGGCGGGTGAACCTCTGGATGTGCTGGTAAACGGTACGCTGATTGCCCACGGCGAGGTGGTCATGGTGAACGAGAAGTTCGGTATCCGTCTGACCGATGTGATCAGCCCGGGCGAACGTATCAAGCGGTTGCAGAAGTAACATGTGGTCCAGACTGATTGCCGTACTGCCGCTGCTGGTTATGTCTCCGGCCTTTGCCCAGGAAACCGCAAAGACTGCTGCGTCTGATTCCCCGGTGCGTGCCCCGGATACCGTCGGCACCATTGTCAGTCTGGGCCTGGGCCTGGTGGCGGTGGTTGCCGTCATCTATGGCTGCGCCTGGATCATCCGCCGGATGAACGGCATGACCGGCATGAACAACAACGCCATCAAAGTGGTGTCGGTAATGGCCATCGGTGCTCGCGAGCGTATCGCCCTGATCGAGGTGGGTGGCCAGCAGATCCTGCTGGGGATTACGCCATCGGCGATACGGACATTGCATGTGTTCGACGAGCCGGTTGTCGACGCCGGCAACGCCGGTTCCAGCGATTTTGCCCGGCGCCTGCAGGGCATGATCGGCAAGTCCTGGACCTCCCCGACAAGGAACGACTAGCCCCATGCTTGCGGTAACCATCAAGCGACTGCTTCCATCCCTGATTGTATTGGCCGGCCTGGCCTGGGCACCGCTGGCCCTGGCCCAGGAGCCGTCGGGCATCCCGGGTATACCGGCGTTTACCGTCACGCCCGGAGAAGGCGAGGGCGCGCAGGAATACTCGGTTACCCTGCAGATCCTGGCGCTGATGACAGCGCTCACCTTCCTGCCGGCCATGCTCATGATGATGACGTCATTTACGCGCATCATCGTCGTGTTTGCCATCCTGCGTCAGGCCATCGGCTTGCAGTCCACCCCCTCGAACCAGATTCTCCTGGGGCTGGCCCTGTTTCTCAGCATCTTCATCATGAAGCCGGTGCTGGAAGAGGCCAACCGGGTCGGTTTGCAACCCTATATGCAGGAAGAAGTGACTTCCCTGGAGGCGGTGGAGCTGGCCAGCCAGCCGTTCCGGAAATTCATGCTGGAGCAGACCCGAGAGAGTGACCTGGCGCTGTTCATGCGGATTTCCGACGTGCAGTACGACACCCCCGAGGACGTGTCTTTCTGGATCCTGATGCCGGCATTTGTGACCAGTGAGCTCAAGACCGCATTCCAGATCGGGTTTATCCTGTTCATTCCGTTTCTGATTATCGACATGGTAGTGGCCAGTGTGCTCATGGCCATGGGTATGATGATGCTGTCGCCGATCATCATCTCCCTGCCGTTCAAGATCATGCTCTTTGTACTGGTGGACGGCTGGGCACTGATCATGGGCACCCTCGCTGCCAGTTATGGAATATAGGAGGCCTCATGACTCCGGAAACCGTAATCGACATCCTGCGCGAAGCCCTCTGGATGATTGTCCTCCTTGCGTCGATCATCATCGGCCCGGGGCTGGTTATCGGTCTGGTGGTCAGTACCTTTCAGGCGGCGACGCAGATCAACGAACAGACCCTCAGCTTCCTGCCGCGCCTGTTGGTCACACTAATCGTTATCATCGTCTGGGGCCCCTGGATGCTCACGCAGCTGCTGGACCACGCCAACCGGCTGTTCGGTAACATTCCTTACCTGATCGGCTGACGGATGATACCGGCGGAAATCAGCGCGGACGTTATCGGCCAATGGGTCGGCCAGCATATCTGGCCATTGTTCCGCCTGGCCAGCTTCCTGATGGTTATCCCCATTTTCGGTACCCAGCTGGTGCCTGCGCGTGTGCGCCTCGGGCTGGCGCTGTTGATGACCATCCTTATCGCACCGATGATTCCGCCCGTTCCTCAGGTGGAAGCTTTGAGTGCTGATGCGGTAGTGATTACGCTTCAACAGATTCTTATTGGCGTTGGCATGGGCTTCGCGCTCACGGCGCTCTGGCAACTCTTCGTCATCGCCGGCCAGATGATCGCCATGCAGATGGGCCTGGGCTTCGCTTCCATGGTGGATCCGGCCAACGGCGTTAACGTGCCTGTGCTGTCCCAGATCTACACCATCACCATCACCCTGCTGTTCCTGGCCATGAACGGGCACCTGGTGGCCTTCGAAGTCTTTATCGAGAGCTTTCGCACCCTGCCCATCGGCATGGAGGGTCTCGGCCAAACCGGCGTCTGGGAACTCGCCCACCGGATCAGCTGGATGTTTGCCTCCGCCATGCTCCTGGCGTTACCGGCGGTGACTGCGGTGCTGATCGTCAACATCTCCTTCGGCGTGATGACCCGTGCCGCGCCCCAGATGAACATCTTCGCCCTGGGCTTCCCGATTGGCCTGATTTTTGGATTGTTTGCCATATGGGTGCTGCACGCCAATTTTCTGCCGCACTTCGATCAGTACACCCGAGAAACCTTTGATTTCATGCGGGGACTCCAGGGGCAGCCGTAGAGACTCATGGCCGAAGAAAACGACAACAGTCAGGAAAAAACGGAAGAGGCCACCCCCCGAAGGCTTGAAAAGGCCAAGGAGGAGGGCCAGACTGCCCGTTCCAAGGAGCTGGCCACCATGGCCGTGCTGCTGGCTGGCGCCGGCGGCATGCTGATGTTTGGCGCCAGCCTCGGAGCCTCGCTCGAAGCGATCATGCGCGACAGCTTCGTGATCGAGCGCTCGGCCATCTTCGACATGCGCCACATGAGCGTACAGCTTATCGAATCCTCCAAGGAAGCCGCCTGGGCTCTCTCGCCCATTCTGGTATTGCTGCTGATCGCAGCCATCTTCGGCTCTATCGGCATTGGCGGTCTGCTGATCAGCGGCAAAGCCGTGGCCCCCAAATTCAACCGCATGGATCCGATCAAGGGCCTGGGACGCATGTTCTCAATGCGCTCCCTGATCGAACTGGTCAAGGCCATCGCAAAGGTCGGCCTCGTTATGGCGCTGGCTATCCTTATCCTGGACCTGCGCACCGAGGATTTGTTGTCCATCGCCGAGGAACCAGTGGTGCCGGCGATGGAGCATGTGCTCTGGACCATTGCCTGGAGTTTCTTCCTGCTCTCCTGCGCCACCATCATCATCGCGGCGATCGACGTGCCCTTCCAGATCTACGATCACCAGAAAAAGCTGCGGATGACCAAGCAGGAGGTGAAGGACGAATACAAGGACACCGAGGGTAAACCGGAGGTGAAAGGCAAGATCCGGCAGCTCCAGCGCGAAATGGCCCAGCGCCGCATGATGCAGGATGTGCCGACCGCAGATGTGGTGATCACCAACCCGACCCATTACGCCGTCGCCCTGAAATACGATCAGAAGGCGATGGCCGCGCCGATTGTGGTGGCGAAGGGGGCCGATGAGGTTGCCTTCAAGATCATGGAAATCGCCCGCGAGAACAAAGTCGAGATCCTGAGAACACCGCCGCTGACCCGGGCGGTGTACCACAACACCGACATCGGCGAGGAGATTCCCGATGGCCTTTACATGGCCATTGCCCAGGTGCTCGCCTATGTCTTCCAGCTTCGGCAGTTCCGAAAAGGGCGTGGGCCGAAGCCTGGGATGCCTGATTTCCCGATTCCTTCGGATTTGCGGCGGGATGTCTGAGTTTGGAGTTGGGTTCCTTTTGGTAGCCTGCGGGTTTGGGTGCTGGCGGGTTGTCGGGTGGGCCTCCCAAAAAACGCTACGAGCACATCCATGTGCGCTTGGCGTCGGCCATCCTTGGCCGCCGACATTTTTGGGAGGCCCACCCGACAAGCCGCTTCCAGACGATTCGATATCGCATCAACAACCAGAATCGTAGGTCGGATTAGGCGAAGCCGTAATCCGACAATGCCACTCTGGCTTTGATCTCATTTGTTGGATTACGGCTCCGCCTAATCCAACCTACGTTTCCAAGTCAGCATAATCAGCCGTTTAAAAAAGCGATTCCGGGCGTTATCAGAGTCGTTAGACAAGTGGTGGTGGAAGGCCTTTCGAGGACTGTCTGTGGCCATGGATGGCCACAGCCAAGCGCACATGGATGTGCTCGTAGCGTGTCCTGGAAAGGCCTTCCACCACCACGCATCCCTGAAAACTATCAGGCTGCAATTCCAGAAAGTCAGCAACCAGCCTCTATAACCCGAACCATCGGCTCCCCGCGGCTTTCGGGAATGGGGAGCACGCCATACCAGGATCGCGGATCGTGCACGGTGGCCGAGGCGAACCCACAGGATAGAAAATGCTCCCGTGCCTGCTCGTCGGTCTGGAAATGAAAGGATACCTGGCTGCGAGTAACGGCCCCGAGGACGCCGCCGAGTACTTTCAGGGTGGTGTTTAGTAGCGGCTGGCTCGGCTGGTAGTAGCTTTCGGACAGGTAAACCGAACCTGGACGTTTGGCCATGGCGGCGGCCAGTCTGCGCCAGAACTCGGTGATGGTCTCCAGTGAAAAATAGCTGGTCAGGCCTTCGGTAACGATGATTACCGGCTCGTTGTTCTCGAACACCCGGTCAATGACCTTCTCCAATTGGTACTCACCGTAGTCCGCGAGGATATCGATCGGCGTGACCTGGTGATGGTCGCCGAGGCGGCCAGTGGCCATCAGGCGAAGCGCCTTGCGAGCCGCCATGTCGGGCAGGTCGGCTTCGACCATGTGGAGAAGGGGGTGTTTCTGGCGTAAGCGGATGCCCCGCGGCGACATTCCGCAGGCGATTTCCAGCACCTGGGTGATGCCTTTGTCGCGGATGGCCTGATCAATCAGGTGATCAATGATCAGGTGCCGTTGCAGGAGGAAGGTACGGATGTTGCCGCCGATGGCCGCCTTGCTGGCGGCCTCGAAGGGGGACATCAGGCGGTAAAGCCAACGGCCTTTTTCCGTCGCCAGGGTATCGTCAGAAAGCCCGTACCGGTGCCAGACGGCACCGGTATACAGGGCAGTGAAGCTGATGCCGGAGCTATCAGTCCGCTTTCTGCTCATAAACCGCTTTACCCCAGGCTTCGCGGCTGCCGGGGAGGATCAGGTTCAGGATGATGGCAGCCACCGCGCACAGGGCGATGCCTTCCAGGTGCCCGAGCACCATGCCGCCGATACCGAACACCAGGGTGACACCCACGATAACCAGGTTGCGGGACTGTGACAGATCCACCTGGTGGCGGATCAGTGTGTTCAGGCCCACCACAGCAATCGAGCCGAACAGCAGGCACAGGATGCCGCCCATGACGGGGACCGGGATGGTCTGCAGTGCCGCGCCGAACTTGCCAACAAAGGCCAGGACGATGGCAACGCCGGCGGCCCACCACATGACCTTGGGGTTGAAGTTCTTGGTCAGCATGACCGCGCCGGTGACTTCCGAGTAGGTGGTGTTGGGCGGCCCGCCGAGCATGGAGGCGGCGCTGGTGGCCAGGCCGTCGCCCAGCAGGGTGCGATGCAGGCCCGGCTTTTCCAGATAGTTCTTGCGGGTTACGTTGCCGATGGCCAGCACGTCGCCAATGTGTTCGATGGCCGGTGCGATGGCTACCGGAATCATGAACAGCACGGCGCCCCAGCTGAATTCCGGCGCAACGAAGTTGGGAACGGCAAACCAGGCGGCTTCTTTGATGGGCGTGGTATCTACGATGCCGGCAAAAGCGGAGAGGATGTAGCCGGTGATCACGCCAAACATGATCGGAATCAGGCGGAAGATGCCCTTGGCCCAGACAGACATAATGATGGTCACGGCCAGAGAGATCATCGCGATCCAGATGGCAGTGTCATAAGGAATCAGCTGGTTGGCACCATCACCGGTACGGCCGGAGGCCATGTGAACAGCAACCGGTGCCAGGCCGAGACCGATGGTCATGATCACGGGACCGATGACGACTGGCGGGAGCAGGCGCCGGACAAATCCGGTGCCGCGAAGGCGTACCAGGCCACTCAGGAAAATGTAGAGAATACCCGCGGCCATCAGGCCGCCGAGGGTTTCTTCCATGCCGAACCGGCCCTTGGAAGCAATAACCGGGGCGATAAAAGCGAAGGAAGATGCCAGGAAGATGGGGATCTGACCGCCGGTCACCACGTGGAAGATCAGGGTGCCCAGGCCTGCGGTGAACAGGGCGACGTTCGGATCCAGGCCGGTGATCAGTGGCATCAGCACCAGGGCGCCGAAGGCCACCAGAAGCATCTGGGAGCCGGCAATGGCCTGTTTCCAGACCGGGTCGTTGGAATGGTCCTGCATGCTTAAACGTCCTTCTGCTTGGTGCCGAAGATCTTGTCGCCGGCATCGCCGAGGCCCGGAAGGATATAACCTTTCTCGTTCAGGCGTTCGTCTACGGAGGCCGTGTAGATAGACACATCCGGATGGGTCTCGAGAACCTTTTTGACACCTTCGGGTGCAGCTACCAGGACCAGAGCGCGGATTTCGGTGCTGCCGGCTTTCTTGAGCAGGTCGATGGTGGAGATCATGGAGCCGCCGGTGGCGAGCATCGGATCGACAATCATGGCCATGCGCTGGTCCAGTTCGCCTACCAGCTTTTCGAGGTAGGTGCTGGCCTCAAGTGTCTCCTCGTTGCGGATCTGGCCGACAACACTCACCCGTGCCACCGGGATCAGGCTGAGGACACCGTCAAGCATGCCAAGGCCGGCCCGCAGGATCGGAACGATGGTGACTTTCTTGCCGTGAATCTGTTCCACATTGACTGGACCGGCCCAGCCTTCGATGGTCTTTTCCTGCAGGTTGAAGTCCTTGGTGGCCTCGTAGGTCAGAAGTGCACCAACTTCCTGTGCCAGCTCCCGGAAATTCTTGGTGCTGATATCCGCACGGCGCATGATGCCGAGCTTGTGGCGGATCAGAGGGTGTTTTACCTCGTGGATTGGCATGGGGTCACCTGTGTGTCTGGTTGGGGTTTTAGCGTCGCAATTAAATGGCGCAAGGATACCGCATCTGGCCAGGCGAGTCAGGCCGCAAATGGCCGGTTCACGGAAATCCACTAAGGGCTGGTACGGATCTTGCGATAACCCTTCCAAACGACGCTCCGGTGTCAGATTTTCGACCTTCAAAACGCCAGCAGGCACAGTCAATCGGAGAAGTATCCGGCATGGACAGAGCTTTAGTCCTCAATAACGTCAAAACCCTGACGCGGGGGAATCTTGGCATCCCCGTTATGCTGATGGGGCTGCTGGGCATGATGATCCTGCCCATGCCGGCGTTTCTCCTGGACGTGTTCTTTACGTTCAACATCACCCTATCGATTGTCATTCTGCTGGTGTGTGTGTACGCGCTCCGGCCCATGGAGTTCGCCTCTTTCCCCACTGTTCTGTTGGTTGCCACGCTCCTGCGTTTGGCCCTGAACGTCGCCTCGACCCGTATCGTTCTACTGAATGGCCACGAAGGCGGCGACGCCGCCGGTAAGGTGATCGAATCCTTCGGCGCGGTCCTGATTGGCGGCAACTACGCCGTGGGTCTGGTGGTGTTTGCGATCCTCATGATTATCAACTTCCTGGTGGTAACCAAGGGTGCCGGCCGTGTGTCCGAGGTGAGCGCCCGTTTCACCCTGGACGCCATGCCCGGCAAGCAGATGGCGATCGATGCCGACCTGAACGCCGGCCTGATCAATCAGGACGAAGCCAAGCATCGCCGTGCCGAGATTGCGCAGGAAGCGGATTTCTACGGCTCCATGGACGGTGCGTCCAAGTTTGTGAAGGGCGACGCCATCGCCGGCCTGCTGATTCTGGCCATTAACATCATTGGCGGTATCGCCATTGGCATGCTGCAGCACGGTCTGGATTTCGGGCTGGCCATGGAGCGCTATGCGCTTCTGACCATCGGTGATGGCCTGGTGGCACAGATTCCCTCGCTGCTGCTGTCCACATCGGCGGCGATCATGGTGACGCGGGTTACCTCCAGCCAGGATATGGGCGGCCAGATTCTCCAGCAGATGTTCAGTGCACCCAAGGCGCTGTCTATAGCGGCTGGGATCCTGATCATTCTCGGCCTGATTCCCGGCATGCCCCACGTGGCTTTCCTGGGTCTGGGCGCACTGGCCGCCGGCGCTGCCTGGTATATCTGGAAGCACCAACGGCAGACCGTCGAGGAGGACGGCGCATTCCCGGCCAGGGGCGCTGGCGGCCCGGCACCGCGGCCTGCGGGTCGGGATCTGCCGCCGGGTGGTGATGCGGGTGGCGATCAGGGGCGCCAGCTGCCGGCCCCCGGAGAGACCAAGGAGTTGGGCTGGGATGACGTCTCCACCGTCGATATCGTCGGTCTGGAAGTCGGTTACCGGTTGATTCCGCTGGTGGACAAATCCCAGGGTGGCCAGTTGCTCAGTCGTATCAAGGGTGTTCGTAAAAAGCTCTCCCAGGATCTGGGCTTCCTGATGCCCTCGGTCCATATTCGCGACAATCTGGATCTGATGCCCAACGTCTACCGCATCACCTTGATGGGCGTGACCATCGCCGAGGCCGAAATCCATCCGGACCGCGAGCTGGCCATCGACCCCGGTCAGGTATTCGGAAAGATAGAGGGCATAGAAGGCAAGGACCCGGCGTTTGGTCTCGATGCCAGCTGGATTGAGCCGGACAAGAAAGACCAGGCCCAGACCCTGGGCTATACCGTCGTCGATGCCAGTACCGTCGTTGCCACCCACCTGAATCAGGTATTGCAGAAGCACGCCCACGAACTGCTGGGTCACGAGGAAGTCCAGAAGTGGCTGGACCAGCTGGAAAAGATTTCTCCCAAGCTGGCCGAGGAGCTTGTACCGACTACCGTTTCCATCAGCCTGCTGTTGAAGGTGCTGCAGAACCTGCTTAAGGAAGAGGTGCCGATTCGGGATATGCGGTCCATTGCCGAGGCCATCGTGAATGTGCATCCGAAGAGTCAGGATCCGAAGCTGTTGACCACCGTGGCCCGGCAATCCCTGCGCCGGATGATTGTCCAGAGCATCTGCGGCAACGAATCGGAGATACCGGTCATTACTCTGGATCCGGATCTGGAACAGTTATTGCTAAAGTCAGTTCAGCAGAGTCAACAATCCGGCGGACAGGAAGACATTGGCCTGGTGTTGGAGCCGAACATGGTTGAAAAGCTCCAGCGCTCGCTTCAGGAGAGCGTCCAGCGCCAGGAAATGCTCGGCAAGCCGGCCATTCTGCTGGTGTCCGGGCCCCTGAGGCCGGTGCTGGCGAAGTTTGCCAGCTACGGGATAGAGCGACTGCACGTGCTCTCGTACCAGGAAGTTCCGGATAACAAACAGATTACGATAGTGGCGTCCGTTGGCCAGTAACGGCGCGGATGACAGAGCGGACAGCGCCGGCACGGCGTTGCCGGTGGAGGAAGAGGCAGCATGAAAGTAAAACGGTTTTTTGCTCAGACCATGGCAGAGGCGCTGAAACAGGTCAGCGAACAGATGGGGCCGGATGCCGTGATTCTTTCCAACCGTCGGGTCGATGGCGGCGTCGAAATCGTGACGGCTCTCGACTATGACGAAAACATGGCGCGTCAGCGCCTGGGCAATCAGGCCGAGGAAGCGACCAACGGGTCCCGACTTGCGGAAATGCAGGCTGATCAGCATCGACGTCTTGAGGATGAATTGAGCCGGTCCCGTGATCGCATCCGGGAGGTTCGGGAAAAGCGTGCCTCCCAGGGCGCCAGCTACGCCGCATCGTCGTTTCCCGACATTCAGGAAGCCATAGGTGGCGGATTCAGTGACATTGAACCTCTGCCGCGGGCGCCAAAGGAGGGGTATTCCGACGAGCTGGCGCAGATGCGGGCCGAGATCAGTTCGCTCAAAGACATGATGCAGGGGCATCGGCCGAAACCGGAGTCGGAGGTTTCGGCAACCACCGCCGTCCAGCAGAGGCTGGCCGAGCGTTTGCAGGAATTCGGACTTGGCAGTGAGTTGGCGGGCTCGATTTCCCGTCGCCACAAGGCCGGGCGTCTCGAGGATGGCTGGAAACAGTCCCTGAAAATGCTGTGTACCGGCGTCCGGACCTCCCGCATGGAGTGGCTGGATGAGGGCGGCGCCTACGCGTTGGTGGGTCCGACAGGCTCCGGGAAAACCACCACGATAGGCAAGCTCGCCGCTCGTTACGTGCTGAAGCATGGCTCAGATTCCGTGGCCCTGGTTACCACCGACCGTTATCGGGTAGCGGCCCACGAGCAGTTGTTCGTGTTCGGTCGTATCCTGAATGTGCCGGTTCGGGTGGTGGATGAGAGCCACAGTCTCGACGATATTCTGGATGAACTCTCAGACCGTCACCTGGTGTTGATCGATACCGCCGGGCTGACCAGTGCGGATAAAGGGTATCAGGAACAGCTGGCCGAACTGGCTCGCAGCCACCACAATGTGAAAACCCACCTGGTGGTCTCGGCAACCAGTCAGCCGCGGATTATGAAATCCGTCTGGCATTGCTATAAGATGGCAAATCTTGCGGGCTGTGTGATGACCAAGATCGATGAGGCCCTGACGTTGGGCGAGTCCCTCGGGTTTGTGATGGAGACCGGTCTGCCGGTAGCCTATTACACAGACGGGCAGAAAATCCCGGAGGATCTGCACCACGCCGAAGCTGTTCCGCTGGTGCGGCTGGCCGTGGATCGGCTGAAAGCATTGCAGCAACAGCAGGCGGTCGCAGAAGGCCTGAAAGAGCACGCCTGAGACCGGACAGATTGATACAGGCGTCGGAAACGCACCCGGCGAAACGTGGCGAGAGAAAAAAAACAGTATGAGCAGAGCACATCCGGTACAGGTGATTGCAGTTTCCGGCGGTAAAGGTGGAGTCGGCAAGAGTAACGTGTCGGTGAACCTCGGAATTGCCCTGGCGCAGAAAGGCCGGAGAGTGGTGCTGCTCGACGCCGATCTTGGGCTCGCCAATATCGACGTATTGTTGGGTATTACCGCCAACCGTAACCTTCAGGATGTTCTGGCAGGGGACTGTGACCTCAAGGACGTTCTGGTGAACGGGCCCGGTGGTATCAAGATTGTCCCTGCCTCCTCCGGCACCCAGAGAATGACCCAGCTCAGCTCTATGGAGCATGCCGGACTGATTAACGCCTTCAGCGAACTGGGGGATCAGATTGATGTCCTGATCGTGGACACCGCTGCCGGGATTTCCGAATCGGTCGTCAGCTTTCTGAGGGCCTCCCAGGAGCTTTTGCTGGTGGTTTGCGACGAGCCAACCTCGATTACTGATGCCTATGCCCTGATCAAACTGATGAACCGGGACTATGGAACCAATCGTTTCCGCATTCTTGCCAACCAGGTGCGAAATGAACAGGAAGGCCGGCATCTGTTCGAAAAACTGACACGGGTCACCGAGCGTTTCCTCGATGTAGCACTACAATATGTCGGCATAGTCCCCTACGATGAGGCGGTAAAGAAAGCGGTCCAGCGACAGCGCGCGGTGCTGGATGCGTATCCCAGAGCGAAAGCCTCGCTGGCCATCAAGGCTCTGGCGGACAAGGTAGACAGCTGGCCGTTGCCGTCCTCTCCCCGCGGGCACCTGGAATTTTTTGTGGAGCGGCTCGTCGAAGTCTGAATCGGATCCAGTCAAACAAGAAACCGGATACATGACATTGGCGAAAAACCTCGGAATCTATAACCAGTCGGGTGCGCAAAAGCCGTCTCAGCTCGTTGAGCAGCATGCACCGCTGGTCAAGAAAATTGCCCTTCACCTGATGGCTCGCCTGCCGGCTTCCGTTCAGCTAGAAGACCTGATGCAGGCCGGTATGATCGGCTTGCTTGAGGCTGCCCAGCGCTATAGTTCCACCAAAGGTGCCACCTTCGAAACCTACGCCGGTATCCGGATTCGCGGTGCCATGGTGGATGAAATCCGCAAGGGTGACTGGGTTCCCCGTTCCGTTCACCGTAACGCCCGCCGTATTTCCCAGGCCATCAAGGCGGTTGAAGACCGTCTGGGCCGCGAGGCCCAGGATCTGGAAGTGGCCGAAGAGCTGGGCATGGGGCTGGCCGAGTATCATTCCTACCTTTCCGATTCCAACAGCGGCCGACTTTTTAGCCTCGATGAGCTCAATGAATCCGGAGAGCTGCCGATAGAACAGACAGAGACGCAGGATAATCCCCTTGAGGGGTTGTCCTCCGATGCCTTCCGGCGCAGCCTCGCTGAGGCCATAGAAGACCTGCCGGAACGGGAAAAGCTGGTGCTGAGCCTGTATTACCAGGAAGAACTGAACCTCAAGGAGATTGGTGCCGTGCTTGGCGTCAGCGAGAGCCGGGTAAGCCAGATTCACAGCCAGGCGGCCCTTCGCCTTCGGGGACGGCTGTCGGATTGGCGCCAGGAATCGGACAACTGATTTCGTGAAGTCTGTGTCCGCGAACGGGCAGTCTGTAGTTTTTGGTAACCGATGCTTTACAACCGAAGCAAAGGCCTGACAATAAGCGGTTAAAACAGCGGCCTGCTAGACTTTGAACGCGAAGGTCAAACGAATTCCGGGTGTTACTAACTGGAGGTCCCATTGGACAAAAACATGAAAATCCTCATTGTGGACGATTTCTCCACAATGCGACGGATCATCAAGAACCTGCTGCGTGATCTGGGCTTCACCAACACCGACGAAGCAGATGATGGCAACACAGCCCTGCCGATGCTCAAGAGCGGCAAATACGATTTTCTGGTCACCGACTGGAACATGCCTGGCATGTCCGGTTTCGATCTGCTCAAAGCCGTTCGTGCTGACGAGAACCTGAAAACCCTCCCGGTGTTGATGGTAACGGCCGAGGCCAAGCGGGACCAGATTGTTGCCGCGGCCCAGGCGGGCGTGAATGGCTATGTGGTCAAACCGTTCACTGCTGCGGTGCTCAAGGAAAAGATTGAGAAAATCTTTGAAAGAATCCAGTAACCAGAGGTCGGATGGCTCTCATGAGCGATAGCAAAAAGAACCATCGGGGCCTTGAACCGGAGGTGACGGAAAAGCTCCAGCGACAGGCAGCAGAACTCGCAGAGAGTGTTAATGCGGGTGATTATGCCAAAGCCATGACCCTGATCAATGAACTTAGTGAGGTCAGGGATCAGAGTTTGTATCGCGAGGTGGGGCGATTGACCCGGAGCTTGCACGAAGCAATCCGGAACTTCCAGATTGACCCCCGTAACGCCGAACAGCAGGAAGCACTGTCGAAGATGACGGATGCCTCCGATCGTCTCGAATACGTCGTGCAGATGACCGGTGAAGCCGCCAACCGCACCATGGACCTGGTTGAGGAAACCATGCCGGTGGCCAACGCCCTGAGAGATGAGGCGGCGTCCTTGCGTGATGAGTGGCAGCGTCTGCGTCGCCGGGAAATGCAGCCGGCCGAGTTCCGTGAGCTTTACGGACGGATTGATCGCTTTTTCGTCAGCATGGCCACTGACGCGGATGCCATGTACAGCAACCTGTCGGAAATCCTCCTTGCTCAGGATTACCAGGATCTGACCGGGCAGGTTATCCAGAAGGTTACGGCCTTGGTGAAAGAGGTCGAGGAGCAGATGCTCAGCCTGGTGGTGATGGCCAGTCATGTGGACCAGCTCACGGGCACGGTGCACCAGATTGAAGAAAAGGAAGAGTCTGCGGAGAAGGGCGTCGGGCCCCAGATCAAGGCCGATGAGCGTGAAGATGTAGTCTCGGGACAGGACGACGTAGACGACCTGTTGTCCAGTCTCGGTTTCTGAATAAAGAGGGTAACGCATGGCGTTTGATGCTGATGAAGAGATTTTGCAGGACTTCCTGGTAGAAGCCGGCGAGATCCTCGAAAAGCTGTCAGAGCAGTTGGTAGATCTTGAGCAACATCCTGACGACAGTGATCTGCTCAACGCCATCTTCCGTGGCTTTCACACCGTCAAGGGCGGCGCGGGCTTCCTTCAGCTGGAAGCGCTGGTAAATTGCTGCCACTCGGCCGAGAACGTTTTTGACATCTTGCGCAACCACAAGCGAAAGGTGGACTCTGAGTTGATGGACGTGGTCCTGGAAGCCCTGGACAACGTCAATGCCATGTTTGAGCAGGTCCGCAATCACGAGGAACTGACACCGGCCCCCGACGAACTGATTGCCCGCCTGGATGCCCTGGCCCAGCCGGAGGGCGAGGGAGCACCTGCCGCTGCCACTCAACCCGAGCAGGAAGAAAGCGAACCGGCAGAAGACGGTGGCGACATCACCGACGACGAATTCGAACAGCTTCTGGATGCCTTGCAGGACGAAAAAAGCGAAGACCAGACCCCCGCTTCAGACTCCGGAGCGGCTTCCGGTGGCCAGGAGGGTTCCGGAGACGACGAGATTACCGACGACGAGTTCGAGGCACTGCTGGACCAACTGCATGGAAAAGGGCAGTTTGCCGGTGCACCTGCGGGCGAGGAAGAGGCTGTCAGCAAAGAAGAAAAGCCGGCCGCCAAGGCAGAAGGCGGTGGCGGCGATGACCTGATCACCGACGACGAATTCGAGAAACTGCTGGACGATCTTCACGGCAAAGGCGGAAGCCCGACCGCCGGGGGAGAGCCTTCAGCCCCGAAAGAGCCCTCAGCCCCGAAAGAGCCTTCAGCTCAGAAAGAGCCCTCAGCCCCTAAAAAGCCTTCAGCGCCAAAAGAGCCGACCAAGCCAAAATCAGAAGCACCGAAGCCCGAAGCCAAAGGCGCGGCGGCACCCGCCATGCCGGCTCGCGAAAATGCTCCGGCTGCGGAAACGACGGTACGTGTCGACACCAAGCGCCTCGACGATATCATGAATATGGTGGGCGAGCTGGTACTGGTGCGCAACCGCCTGCAGCGGCTGGGCGCGGATAGCGAAGACGAGCATATGCACAAGGCGGTTTCCAACCTCGACGTGGTAACCACCGATTTGCAGTCTGCAGTCATGCAAACCCGCATGCAGCCGATCAAGAAAGTATTTGGCCGGTTCCCGCGGGTGGTGCGTGATCTGGCGAGGAACCTCAAGAAAGAGGTCAACCTGGTGATGCACGGTGAAGACACCGACCTGGACAAGAACCTGGTCGAAGCGCTGTCTGATCCACTGGTTCACCTGGTTCGAAACTCGGTCGATCACGGGATCGAAGCCCCGGAAGTGCGCGAAAAAGCGGGTAAACCGCGCCAGGGTACCGTGACCCTTTCTGCCGAGCAGGAGGGAGATCATATTCTGCTGTTCATCGAAGATGATGGCGCCGGTATGGATCCGGAAGTGCTGCGCCGCAAGGCCGTGGAAAAAGGGATTTACGACCAGGATGCCGCGGATCGCCTGACCAATTCCGAGTGCTTTAACCTGATTTTTGCGGCCGGATTTTCCACCAAAGACCAGATTTCAGACGTCTCCGGCCGTGGTGTCGGCATGGATGTGGTGAAAACCAAGATTGGCCAGCTCAATGGTCAGTTGAGTATTGAATCGGAACTGGGCAAGGGCTCCCGGATTGTCATCAAGGTTCCGTTGACACTGGCCATCATGCCCACCCTGATGATCATGCTGGGGGACCAGTCGTTTGCGTTGCCGCTGGTCAACGTGGTGGAGATCTTCCACCTGGACCTGACCAAGACCAATATCGTCGACGGGCGTGAGTGTATTGTGGTTCGGGAAAAGGTCTTCCCGCTGTTTCACATCAAACGCTGGCTGGTTCGTAACAGTGCCTCCCAGGAGGTGCCCGAGAATGCCCATGTTGTCATCGTGGCCATGGGGACCAAACAGGTGGGCTTTGTGGTCGACCAGTTGGTCGGTCAGGAAGAGGTGGTTATCAAGCCCCTCGGGCGCGCACTTCAGGGTACGCCGGGAATGGCCGGTGCCACCATTACCGGTGATGGCCGGATTGCGTTGATTATTGATGTTCCAAGCCTGTTGCAGCACTACGGCTGAGCCGCGCTGTCAGGAGACTGTGGCCAGAGAAGGCCAGAGAACGATGGATTGGGTAGGAGAAGTGGATGACAGTTTCTGTCCTGGTCGTTGACGATTCAGGGTTTTTTCGCAAACGGCTGACGGAAATCCTGACCAGCTCCGGCCAGATCAAGGTGGTTGGTGCTGCAACCAACGGTCGGGAAGGTGTGGAGCTGGCCGAAAAACTGCGTCCCGACGTGATCACCATGGATTACGAGATGCCGGTCATGGATGGCATCTCCGCTGTGCGCGAAATCATGCGCAAACATCCGATACCGGTGCTCATGTTCTCTTCGCTCACCTATGAAGGCGCCCGGGTGACCCTCGACGCACTCGAGGCAGGTGCCGTCGATTTCCTGCCCAAGAATTTCGAAGAAATTGCCCGGGACAACAGCCAGCTCCAGAAAATCCTGATTGAGCGGATTCTGGATGTGGCCCGAAGCCGGCCTGGAAACCGGCCTGCGGCTCCGGCCCGTCCCGAACCGTCGGTACCCGGTTTCCGGGCACCAGGCACGGCGCCACGTCTACGCCCGGACACCCCGCCACGCCAGCGCCCAGACACCCACAGACCTGCAGCCCCGGCCAGTTCATCCGGTGAAGCGGAGGCGCCGAGGCGTCATGCCCGCCGAGGTGCCGCCAAGCACTACGCCGTGGTTGGTATCGGTACCTCAACCGGTGGACCGGTTGCCCTGCAACGGGTATTGACGGCGTTACCCGCCACGTTTCCGGCACCACTCGTACTGGTGCAGCATATGCCGGCCAGTTTTACGCCGGCCTTCGCCGAACGTCTGAACAAACTTTGCCGGATTGAAGTCCGGCAGGCCGAGGATGGCGACGTCTTGCGGCCCGGGCTTGCATTACTGGCACCCGGCGGCAAACAGATGATGGTCGAAAACCGGGGCGGCCAGGCCAGGATCCGTATTCTGCCCGGCGACGAACGGCTCAATTACAAGCCCTGTGTCGACGTAACCTTCGGCTCCCTGGCGAGGAGTTTTCCGGGCAAGACGCTGGGCGTCATTCTCACCGGCATGGGTTCGGACGGCAAAGAAGGGTGCCGGATGATGAAACAGAGCGGTTCCGACATCTGGTCCCAGGATGAAAAATCGTCAGTTATCTATGGTATGCCCATGGCCGTTGCCAAGGCAGGGCTGACTGACGACGTGCTCTCGCTGGACGAGATCGGGCCTCGCCTGGTTGAAGGTGTCTGCTGATGGATATCCTGAGTCTGCTCGGGGTCATACTGGCTTTTGCCGCCATACTCGGCGGCAATCTGCTTGAAGGCGGGGCCGTTGGCTCCCTGTTCAATGGCCCGGCAGCCATTATCGTCATCGGGGGGACCCTGGCGGCGACCATCCTCCAGACCTCCTGGCCAATGCTCAAGCGCGCCTTTACCCAAGTCCGTTGGGTATTCGTTCCGCCGTTCATCAACCTTGAAGACGGTATTGGCAAGGTCATCGACTGGAGTGTCAAAGCCCGCAAACAGGGGTTGCTGGGTCTTGAAGGGCTTGCTGAGCGGGAGCCTGAACCCTTTGCCCGCAAGGGGTTGCAGCTGCTTGTGGACGGGGCCGAAACCGAGACCATCAGGGGCATCATGGAGGTGGACCTGGAGTCCCGGGAGCAGCGCGATCTGGAGTCCGCCAAAGTGTTCGAGGCCATGGGCGGATATTCCCCGACCATCGGTATCATCGGGGCTGTGATGGGTTTGATCCAGGTAATGACCAACCTCGAGGACCCGCAGTCCCTCGGTAGCGGGATCGCGACCGCCTTTGTGGCGACCATCTATGGTGTGGCCCTGGCCAACCTCCTGTTCTTTCCGGTTGCGAACAAGATGCGCGGTATCGTGCGGGAACGTACCCGCTATGAGGACATGATGATTGACGGCATCATTGCCATCGCCGAGGGTGAAAACCCGAAATCCATCGAATTGCGGCTGCGGGGCTTCCTGCAGTAAGCATGCGCAGGCCAACTTATGCGGCGCCGTAGGCAACCCCAGGATGATCTGCACAACAAGGAGCGGTGGCTGATTTCCTACGCGGATTTCATCACGCTGCTGTTTGCCTTTTTCGTGGTGATGTACTCAGTATCGTCTGTCAACGAAGGCAAGTACAAAGTCCTGTCCGAAACCCTGACCGGTGTGTTTAACGCGCCCCAGAGGTCCTTTCAGCCCATCGAGGTTGGCGACCGGCCCCAAAGATCATTGAACGCGCCTGCAGAGAACGTTATTCCGCCGGCAGTGACCGAAGCCCCCCGAAATCCGGAGATGGACGCCCAGGCCCGAACGGAAGCCCTTCGAGCCATGGCCGACCAGCTGACGATGGAATTCGACGAGCTGATTAATCAGGGGGTGGTGTCACTGGAAACCAGCGACGAGTGGCTGGAGCTGAACCTGCCCAACAGTCTGTTGTTTGGCAGCGGCGACGCGGAGCCCCATTACGACGCGTTTGAAGTGGTCGAGAAAATCGCCACGGCGCTGAATAACCGGGACAACGCCGTCAAAGTGGAAGGCTTTACCGATAACCAGCCGATCAGTACCTCCCGCTATCCCTCCAACTGGGAATTGTCTGCCGCCCGGGCGGCGTCGATGGTACGGATGCTCGTGATGGAGGGCATCGAACCGGAGCGTCTTGCCGCAGTGGGTTATGGCCAGTATCAGCCGGTTGCCCGGAATGATACGGAAGAAGGGCGGCGCAGGAACCGGCGGGTGGTGTTGCTGATTTCCCGTGACGCCAGCATCCGCGGAGCCATGCGCTGACCGGGTCGTCGGCAGATGCGTATAGAGCCATTGGCACGGTTCCTGTATTACTCCCCGTTAACAAAAAGCCGCCGGCAACTGCTTGCCGGATTTCCCGGAGATTGGTTCAAGTTGCTCGGGGAATGGCCGATAAACGGGACTGTGGCGAGAGGTGATTGCCGGCCACACCGATGTATTCTCTGGAGAATCGAAGCGTGCGAATCTGGGCAGTAGCCAATCAAAAAGGTGGTGTCGGTAAAACCACGAGTGTTGTCGCGCTGGGCGGCCTGCTTGCCGAGCGTGGCAAGCGTGTTCTCGTTGTGGATCTGGACCCTCACGGCTCGCTGACCAGCTGGTTCGGCTACGATCCTGACACTATTGCCCACAGCGTTTTCGATCTGTTCCAGCATCAGGGCAAGGTGCCCGAGGGACTCCCGGCCCAGTTGATTACTGACACCAGTTGCAGAGGGTTGTCTTTGTTGCCGGCGAGTGCGGCCCTGGCCACCCTGGAGCGCAGGATGATCGGTGTTGAGGGTATGGGGTTGATTATCTCCAGGGCCCTGACCCAGCTCTGGGACGATTTCGATTATGTTCTGCTGGACAATACACCCTCGCTGGGGGTTCTGATGGTCAATGCCCTGGCTGCGGCCCAGCACCTGATTATTCCCGTGCAAACCGAATTTTTGGCCATCAAGGGCCTGGAACGCATGCTCCATACCCTGAAGATGATCATGCGTTCCCAGAAAAACGAGCTGTCCTATACCATTGTGCCAACGCTGTATGATCGGCGTACCCAGGCATCGGTGAAGAGCCTCAACCTGTTGCGAAAAACCTATCGAGAATCCCTGTGGCAGTTTGCCATTCCCGTGGACACCAAATTCCGGGATGCCAGCCAGGGAGGTATCACCCCCTCCGCACTGGATTCGGAAACCCACGGCGTCCGGGCCTACAGCCATCTGTTGGATGATCTCATGTCCCGGGTGGGGATGGTGAAGGAGCGTCAGCATGGCTGACGATAAATTGACAAGGCTGGCGGACCCGGAAACCGCCATTGCCAGTTACCTTGACGAGCTGCTGCACACGGCCACTGACACGGCGCTCCGGGAAGAAGCGGAGGCGCCTGAACCGGTGAAGCCGGCACCTCGGAAGCCTCAGGTAGCAACCCGACCAAGTCCGGCCCCGGTAACAACCGTCGAAAAACCGGCGACAAGTCCCGAAACGCTCAGACCGGTCCCGGAAAAGCCGGCAGAACCAGTGCGGCCAGTCGTGCGTCAGGCCCCGGAGGCGCTCGTACCGAAGGCAAAAGTGGAGGCTCGGCCTGAGCCACAACCAGAGCCGGCTGCTCCACCCTCCCGTCCGGAGTGGTCAGAGCAGCCTTTCGAGTGCCTTATATTTACGGTGGCCGGGTTACAGCTGGCGGTGCCACTGATTCTTCTCGGTGCCATTCATCGTATTGAGGAAGAGATCCGGCCGATCCCGGGCAGTCCACGCTGGTACATGGGTATCCGTCCCGACCGGGACCAGAACCTTCGGGTGGTGGATTCCGCCGAATGGATCATGGCCGGGCGGGTGCCGCCCGGAGCCCGTGACAACTACCGGTTCGTGATCCGCCTTGATAACAGCGACTGGGGACTGGCCTGTGATGACGTGGCCCAGTCTTTCACCCTTCGGCCCGATGAAGTGCGCTGGCGGACTGCCCGCAGCAAGCGGCCGTGGCTGGCCGGCACGGTGATTGACCACATGTGCGCGCTGATTGATGTTCGCACCATGGCAGACTTGCTGGTGCGGGCCGAAAGAGAGCACCATCTGGATCTGAGCTGACGCAAACAACGGTTACTGAATGAAACCGAGCCGTGCTGGCACGGTTTGTGCCCTTAACTATAGTATTGGGCACTGATGATATTTTTTTGACGATCAGGTTGCCCGCCGGGCAGCCCAATAGGAGAAACATCGCTATGGCATCCCCGAGCGGACAAACCAATCAGGCCCAGGACGATCAGGTACTGCAGTACGTTACTTTCAGGCTGGATGATGAGACCTATGGTCTGAATGTCATGCAGATCCAGGAGGTGCTGAGATACACGGAGATAGCTCCGGTTCCGGGTGCTCCGGATTATGTGCTCGGCATCATTAACCTCCGGGGTAACGTGGTTACGGTCATCGACACCCGTCGGCGATTTGGCCTGGCGGATGCGGAAGTCACCGATGCCACCCGGATTGTGGTAATGGAATCCGCCAACCAGGTCATGGGCATTCTGGTGGATTCCGTGGCCGAGGTGGTGTACCTGAAAGCCAGCGAAATTGAGACCGCACCGAACGTGGGTAACGAGGAAAGTGCCAAGTTTATCCAGGGCGTGTGCAACAAGGATGGCGAACTGATCATTCTGGTCGAGTTCGACAAGATGCTGTCAGACCACGAGTGGGCTGAAATCGCGGCACTGTAATCCGGGGCAACCCGTTGCGGGCCTGAAGATGGATGCCTTCCGTGGCAATTAACGGGAGACATCCGTCATGTTTGCAGAAATTCCTTCCTACCTTCCCTGGGCGCTGACTGTGGCAGCATTGTCCCTGGTTTTCATTCAGGGCCTGGTTCTGGGTCGCCAGGTGCGAAGCCTCAGGGCGACGCTGAAAGAGCGCTGCGATACCCTTGGCCGGGAACTGCATGCCACAACCAGTGGCAGCATGGGGGTAGGGCAGCGGCTGGTCGCCTGTGAGCGCCAGTTGCACGAACTGCGGACCACGCTTGATGAAATGCGCCAGAACGATCCGCTACGAATCTCCTATGATGAAGCCTCTCGACTGGTTGATCTCGGCGCCGATATCGACGATCTTATGAACACGTGCGGAATTTCCCGTCCCGAGGCCGAGCTGGTGTCAGCACTCAGAAAACGTCAGGCGGCCTGATACCATGCCGTTACGGACGCTGCTGAATGAAGAGACTTTATCCGAGGGCCCTTGAGGCCCTCCGATCTGTATCCCGCCATGATTTCGTTTCCGGTTCTGATCTGGTTCCCTCGATAACCGGCCACTCCATTCCCCGCGAAGAAACAGTCAGCCATATTCTCTCACTGCTGCCAGAGATCGAACCGGATCAGGTGGTGATGCACGTGGGTGGTGGCTCCGGGTATTTTGCCGCTGTGCTCTCGGGGCTGGCACATCGGGTGATTTACGTTGAGAGAAATGTAATTGTTGCCGAAGCGGCCAGAGAGCGGTTTTTCCGGCTCGGGATGCACAATGTCGATGTGGTGGTCGCCAATGCTGAAGACGCTCCTGCGCCTGACCCCTTATGCGATTTTGTCCTTTGTACCTCGTTCGTCAAAGAGCCTGGCAGCCTGGTTCGTCTGTTGCGCGAGGGCGGCCATCTGGTTTGCCTTGAGGGGCGCGCCGGGCCAGTGCCGAGCCTTGCCATGTTTGTGCACCGCAATGAAGGCCTGGAACGGGTGCGCACCCTCGGCTGGGTCGACTTCAACCGCAATGTGGAACAGATCCTGATTGACCAGGGTCTTGTGGATGACAAGATTCTGGCAGAGGCGAAAGCAGAGGCGGCAAAACAGAACTGCCGGCTTCTTGATGTGCTCCGGCGCAAACTGAATCTCGAGGAGATGGATCTCTACCGTTCTCTTGCGCGGCAGCGCGGCATGACCTTCACCGATGCGGACGAGATTCTGCCGGATCTCCAGCCGGCCCTGTTCCGACGATTCTCACGCACATTCCTGGATCTTTCGAGGCTGATTCCTGTTGCCGAAGAGGATGGCAGAATCACCGTTGTCACCGATGATCCCGATGCCCGGACGGACCAGCTGGAGCGCTTGAGCCCCAACCAGGTGGTGGATTGTCTCCTGGTGACACCGACCGATTTTCGCCGTCTCTGGTCAGCGCTTGATCTGACCGCCAAGGGGCGCCGTTTTGCAGCCGATCACGAACATGGCCCGGAGCAGGAGAAGGATTCGACTGGCAGCCCGGACCAGCTGCTAGGCAAGGACCCGAACAACAAGCATGTCAGTCCCTATCTGGTGTCGGTCTACGAGGCCATCCTGTTGGATGCGGTAAGCGAGAAAGCAAGCGACATTCATATCGAACAGTACGGTGACCGGATTCGCATCCGCCTGCGGGTGGATGGTGATCTGCACGATCTGCCGCAGTACCAGTTATCGCCCCGGGAAATTAAAGGGGTGATCAACGTGATCAAGCTACGGGCGGAATTGAACATTGCCGAGCATCGTTTGCCCCAGGGTGGCCGGTCCCGGCTTCAGCTTGGCGATATGGCTTACGATCTGCGTATCCAGACCCAACCCTCCCTGCATGGCGAGCATGCGATCATCCGGCTGCTGCCGCAAACCGGCCGGGCCATGACCATTGCCGAACTAGGCATGTCGTCGATGATTGGCGCGCGTTATCAGCGCCTGCTGGATAACCCGGCGGGGCTGGTACTTGTGGTAGGGCCGACCGGCTCCGGAAAATCCACCACCCTGTATGCCGGCCTGCAGACACTGGCCGATGATGGGCGCCGGAAAGTGATTACGGTGGAGGACCCCATCGAGTACTCCATCGATAACATCCAGCAGACCCGGGTCCGGTCGGAAATCGGCTTCGGTTTCGCCGACGCCATGAGAGCGTTTGTCCGGGAGGATCCGGATGTGATTCTGGTGGGCGAGATCCGGGACCAGGAGACGGCACTGGAAGCGATCAGGGCTTCCCAGACCGGGCACGTGGTTCTTTCTACGCTGCACTGCAACGACGCGGTGGATTCACTCCAGCGTCTCTATGATCTGGGTATCCATCCCAACTCCATCGCCGGTGAGCTGTTGGCCGTTATTGCCCAGCGGCTGGCCAAGCGTATCTGCAAGCATTGCAGGCAGCCTGCGGAGCCGGATCCGGTGATTCTGTCCGAGGTGTTCCCGGATGGTCCGCCCGCAGATTTCCGCTGTTTTGAAGGCGCCGGCTGCGATAAATGCAGTGGTCGCGGCACCCAGGGCCGAGTGGCGATTGTCGAGTACATGGAGGTGGATTCTGATATTCGAAATGCCATTTCCAGCCAGCCGCCCATCGGGGAACTGCGTTGGCGTGCGCTCGATGCCGGACTGGTGACCATGCGTGACAGCGCTCTGGATCATGTGATTGAAGGCATAATCCCGCTTTCCGAACTGCCCCGGATTCTCCCAAGGGAGCGCATGGCACCAGAAGTTCGTGGCGGCCGCAGGAGTCAGCAATGAGTAACAGGCAATCTATGAACAAGGCGGCCCAGCGGGAACCGGTAGAAGTGGTCTATGCGGCTGAGCTGGACAAACTCCGGAGCATGGATCATGGACCCGTGCCCCCCGGCTGGTTGATGTCCCCCCGTGCGGTGGAAAAGTTCGTGATGGGGGATGAGAAGCTCGGCATTGAACGAAAATTTGTTGCCGAGCGGGCCATGGTGGTCCGGATTATCATTTCCCTGTGCACCAGTCGCGGCTGCCTGCTGGTCGGGGAGCCCGGGACGGCCAAATCCTGGCTGTCGGAATTGCTGGCTGCCGGCATTTCCGGCAGCTCCACGCTGACGCTCCAGGGTGGCGCGGTGAACAGCGTCGGGCAATTGCTGTATAGCTGGAATGAGGCGGTTCTGCATACCGAGGGCCCCTGTCTGAAGGCGTTGGTGCCCAGCCCCTTGCTGCGGGGCATGATGGAAGGGCGGATGGTTCGGTTTGAAGAGATTGCCCGCTGCCCCCAGGCGCTGCAGGACGCGCTGCTCTCCGTGCTTTCCGACAGGGTGGTGGTGATTCCCGAGCTGGCGGGTGACGAGGGTGTGGTGCTTGCCCGTGAAGGCTTTAACGTCATCGCCACGTCTAACAGTATCGACGAGGGTGTGCACCGGATGAGTGCTGCCCTCAAGCGGCGTATGGACTTCGAGGAGATCCGGCCAATCCGGAACCTGGCGGACGAAATGGATGTTGTGCTCCGCGAAGTGAACAGGGCCAACAGGCGGGCAGGCATCGATGTGGAGCTTGATGAGACGGTCATCGAGATTCTGGTGACCATGTTCCACGAACTGCGCAATGGCCAGACCCTTGATGGGCGCAGTACCGATCGTCTCGCCGGCTCGGCACTGTCCACCGCGGAAGCCGTGTCGGTCGCTCACGCAGCCAGTCTCAACGCCTGGTATTACGGTGGCGGAAGTATCACGGTAGAGCAGCTGATGCACCACATCGTCGGCTCTGCCCTCAAGGACCAGCCCGAGGACCGGCGCCGGTTGCGCCACTACTTCGAAACCACGGTGGCGCCAAGACGGGGTGATAACTGGCAGCAGGCCTGGGCGTTGCGTTCACTCATCCATTGATTCATCCGGCGGCGTGCCGGGTTTGCGGTCCTCGGGCGTCAGCCCGCGAATATGGAAGGCAAACGCGAGGATTTCCGCAATCACCCGGTACAGCGACTCGGGAATCTCTTCGTTCAGTGACAGGCGCGCCAGAATGCTGGCCAGCTCCGCATTTTCGTAAAGAGGCACATTGTGCTCCCGGGCAATGCGGATGATTTCTTCCGCCAGCTCGTGGGTGCCGGTGGCGCTGATGGTGGGCGCTGTCTCGCCATCGTACTTGAGGGCGACGGCGGCCCTGCTTGGCTGTTCGGTTTCTGATGTCATGCCCGTGTATCCACCAGTCTGTGTTCGAGTCGGGTAACGCTGCTCTGGGGCGTGCCGCGGCGGCAGTCCAGGTCCGTCACCTCCAGGCCAAGGTCGGTCAGGCTCTGTCGCAACGCGGGAAGCTCCTGGTTCACCTGGCGCAGGGTTGTCTGTTTTTCTGCCCACACCCGCGCGCTCACTGCCTGTTGTCGAAGGGCAACGTCAAAATGCAGGGGGCCAGCCTCATCCAGATCCATGGTCAGTGAAAGCCGCCACTCGGCTGTAGCGGTTTTCGCGGATCGGGTTTCCGAATCACCTTCCTGCGGGTACTGTTCGACCCGGACCTGCGCCAGCCTTGGCTCGTTCTGGGGTGTCAGCCACGGCAGATCGAGCACCAGGGTAGACGCGGGCGCGGGGCCGGGCGCTTCGCCGCCGCCCCGAGCGGTCAGTACCTGGCTGTGCAATTGGTTGACGGTAATCCGGTTAAGCATCCCGGCCAGCAGGCGGAGCATCTGGCCCACGCTGGGCGCGTCGCCACTGCCCGGGGCCTGGGGCGTGGCCAGGGGCTGGGGAAACTGCAGTGGCGCCCGCATGAGCTCTGGCGTCGAGATGGGTGTCAGCCGGTTGAACTGTTCCGGTGTGCTGCCCTGTTGGGCGAGCAAAGCGGTGATTACCCGGCCCAGGGCCAGTTTGAGATCGGGCAACTGGGCAGTCGGTGTCTGGGCCAGACGTGATTCGGCGAACAGGCCACTTTCCGACAGCCACTGGCGGACCTGTTGCGGTGTTGAGTCCTGGCCGCCGGAACCGGGGAGCAGGCTCTTTCCGGAAGGCAATCTTGCCACCATCTGTTCGATAGCCTGTCTGGCGGCTTCCGGAAGTGGTTGGGGGGCCCTCGAGGAGGGCAGTTGGCCCGGGACGGGATCTTGCCGGAGACCCTGTGTCAGTGCGCCCATCAGTCTGGCTAGGCCAGCGTCCAGTGACTGCTGCCAGGGCAGGCGCTGGGCGAGGGCCCGGGCGATACCGGCTTCGGGCGCGGGCGCCAGTTTGCCCATCAGCTGGAGCTCATTGCCGGCACGCATCACCTTTACCCAGTCACCGGTCGCCAGTTCGGTCTTGCCGACGGCGGCCTGGACGAGAAGAGACTTGCCCCGGATGTCCAGTAACAGGTCCGCACTGGCGCCGCCCTGACGGTTGATGATCTCTGCCACCCGGGCCAGAGTGGTCTCCCGGTTTGTCAGCTGCAGCTGGTCGAGCAGCTGCCGCGCAGATGTCGTCACTGGCTCGCGGGCCGCTTCGGTGGTGACGGCGGGCCGGGAGGTCTGCGGTGCAGGCTGGGTTGGCGGTGTAGGGGGCTGTTGTCCGCTGGGTAGTTTCATCGTCACTGATTTGATGTTGGACAAGAGTAATCCGCCGGCGCTTTCGTTATAATACGCCGCGCCGGCAGGTCATGGGCAAACACTGTTCATGGCCGCTGCTGTCACGAATGCACCCGATGCCGTCTTCACGCGCATCGTCCTGGTTACGGGGCCCTGATGTCTGAGCCGTTATTACAGGCTGTCGATCTGCAGTGCGAACGGGATGAACGGATCCTGTTCCGTGACCTGTCGTTCTCCATACTGCCCGGTACGGTGACCCGTGTCGAGGGCCCGAACGGCTCCGGCAAGACCACTTTGCTGCGGATGCTGGCAGGCCTGAATGATGCCTGGTCGGGCAATCTGCTCTGGTGCGGCAAGCCCAGATCCGGCCAGCGTGAAGAATTCCTCCGCAATACCCTGTATCTTGGCCACCGGCCCGGCATCAAACCATTGCTGACGCCCCTGGAAAACCTGCGGGCACTGACGGCAGGGCGGCGCCCGCTGCCGGATCCGCTTCTGCGCCAGGCCCTGGATGGTACCGGGCTGAACGGGTTTCAGGATGTGCCTTGCCGGAACCTATCGGCAGGGCAGCAACGTCGTGTGGCTCTGGCGAGGTTGTTGATCGCCGATGAGCCGCTTTGGTTGCTGGATGAAGTCTTCACCGCCATTGACGCGAGCGGTGTCACCGCCATTGAGGACCTGCTGCAACAGCGGGCCGCTGAAGGCGGAGCGGTCGTCGTGACAACCCATCACGACCTCGGATTGCCGGGGATGCAGCGCATTGTTCTGGGCGGAGGGGCAGCGAATGAATGCTGATTGCCGGCCAACGCTGACCTTGCGGCAGGATTCCGTCGGAGCGCTGGCGGCGATGCAGGCTGTGTTTACCCGGGACATGAAGGTAGCATTCCGGCAGCGGCAGGATCTGCTCAACCCACTGTTGTTCTTTGTCATGGTCGTAACCCTTTTTCCCCTGGGGGTTAGCCCGGAAGTGTCATTTTTGAGAGAGGCCGGAGCCGGTATCCTGTGGGTGGCGGCGTTGCTATCGGTGCTGTTGTCGCTGGACCATCTGTTTCGCCATGATTTTGACGACGGCACGCTCGAACAACTCGTGCTTCAGCCCCAGCCCCTGTTTCTGCTGGTACTGGCGAAAACGGCGGCGCACTGGGTGTTAACAGGCCTTCCATTGGTGGTACTGACGCCGGTTTTGGGCGTAATGGTTCATCTCGACGGGAACTCCATCGGAGTTTTGTGTCTAACGCTGCTGATCGGTACACCGGTGCTGAGCCTGATCGGGTCCATCGGCGCGGCACTGACACTTGGATTACGGTCGGCCGGGGTACTCTTGTCCCTGTTGATCATTCCGCTGTACATTCCCGTCCTGATCTTCGGCACGGGCACGGTGGCTTCGGCTGCAGAAGGCGCTCCTGTGGGTGCCTATCTCGCTTTGATGGGCGCATTTCTGGTGCTGGCATTGACCCTGGCGCCTTTCGCATCGGCAGCGGCGCTGCGTATCAGTCTGTCTAACGGGTAAAACAAGGTAACGGTAGGACGGTGACCATCTGATGTGGCAATTTTTTCACAAGCTGGGTTCTCCCAAATGGTTCTTCGGGATTGCAGCCCGGCTGATGCCCTGGCTACTGGCAGGCGGCATCCTGCTGTTGATGGCGGGCATTGTCTGGGGGCTGGCCTTTGCTCCCAAGGATTATCTTCAGGGCAACAGCTACCGGATTATTTTTATTCACGTGCCCACGGCCTTCCTGGCCCAATCGGTCTACGTAATGATGGCGGTGGCAGCCGTTGTCACCCTGGTCTGGCGCATGAAGCTGGCGGATGTGTTCGTCAAGTCGGTCGCGCCGGTGGGGCTGGTACTGACCTTTCTTTCCCTGTTTACCGGTGCTGTCTGGGGCAAGCCCACGTGGGGAACCTGGTGGGTCTGGGATGCCCGTCTGACCTCGATGCTGATCCTGCTGTTCCTGTATGGCGGCGTGATCGCCCTGGACCGGGCCATCAACGATGAAAAATCTGCGGCTCGGGCGGTATCGGTGCTTGTGCTGGTCGGGGTGGTGAATATACCGATTATCCAGTACTCCGTTGAATGGTGGAATACGTTACACCAGCCGTCGACGTTCAAGCTGACCGAAAAGCCGTCCATGCCGGCAGAGATGTGGGTGCCGTTGCTGCTGTCTGTACTCGGGCTGTACCTGCTGTTCGGCTGGCTTGCCTGTTTGCGAATGCAGACCGAGATTCTTCTGCGCGAGCAGAGAACGCGCTGGGTTAAAGATTACGTGTTGGTCGGGAGGGGCTGAAGTATGGCATTTGATTCCTTTTCGGCATTTATGGTGATGGAAGGTCACGGGCCGTATGTCTGGTCCTGTTACGCCGCCTTCTTCCTGCTGATGATCGGCCTGATGGTCTGGTCCCTGCGCCGTCGCAAGGCCGCCATTGAGGCCTGCCGTCGTGGTTATGAATTGCAGGCAGATCGGCAGGATCCGCAGGCCGCATCGGCTTCGGCCGCCTCTTTCACCCGCGTCAAGGTTTCCCAAGACTGAAAGGCAGATATCTGATGCATCCAATCCGAAAAAAGCGGTTGACCATTGTCCTGTTCCTGTTGGTGGGACTGGGCATCGCTGTGGGTCTGACCACCTATGCGCTGCGACAGAACATTAACCTGTTTTACGACCCTACCCAGATTTCTGCCGGTGAAGCGCCGGTGGATGTCAGGATCCGGGCCGGTGGCATGGTTGAGGAGGGCTCGGTTCTGCGTGATCCGGATAGCCTGATGGTTGAGTTCAAAGTGACCGACTTCAATGCCTCTGTGCCGGTGCAGTACACCGGTATCCTCCCGGATCTGTTTGCCGAGGGGCAGGGTGTGGTTGCCATGGGCCGACTGGACCAAAACGGCCGCTTTGTGGCCGATCAGGTTCTGGCAAAACACGATGAAAACTATATGCCGCCGGAAGTCGCGGATGCACTGGAGAAGGCCTCGAAAGGCCAGCATAAAGCCAGTGGCAGTGCCGAAACCGTATCCTACTAACCGTTTTATCTGACAGCCTGGTTTCTGGAGGCCTTTGATGTATCCCGAACTCGGACAGCTTGCACTGATTCTCGCGCTGTTGTTGGCAGTGCTCCTCTCCGTAGTCCCCCTGGCCGGTTCGCTGACTGGCAGGGACAATCTTCAGGCGTTCGCCAGGCCACTGGCGTCCGGCATGTTCGTTTTCATCGGTCTTGCCTTCGCCGTTCTGACCCACGCGTTCGTAACCGACGACTTTTCAGTGGCCTATGTTGCCAATAACAGCAACAGCCTGTTGCCCTGGTACTACAAGTTCAGTGCGGTGTGGGGCGGTCACGAGGGCTCACTGCTGCTCTGGATTCTCATGCTGGCCGGCTGGACATTGGCGGTTGCGATCTTCAGCCGCCGCCTGCCGGCGGTGATGATCTCCCAGGTGCTGTCGGTGCTGGGCATGGTTTGTGTCGGCTTCCTGCTGTTTATCGTTATCACCTCCAACCCATTCGACCGTCTGCTGCCCAATGTGCCCGCCGATGGCGCGGATCTGAACCCCTTGCTCCAGGATTTCGGGCTGATCGTGCATCCGCCGATGCTCTATATGGGTTATGTCGGTTTTGCCGTGGCCTTTGCGTTTGCAATCGCCGCCCTCATTAATGGCCGTCTCGATGCCGCCTGGGCACGCTGGTCGCGGCCCTGGACTACGGTTGCCTGGGCGTTCCTTTCCCTTGGCATTGCCCTGGGTAGCTGGTGGGCCTACTACGAACTTGGCTGGGGTGGCTGGTGGTTCTGGGACCCGGTCGAGAATGCCTCATTGTTACCCTGGCTTTCCGGTACTGCCCTGATGCATTCACTGGCGGTCACAGAGAAACGCGGTGTGTTCAAAAGCTGGACGGTGCTGCTGGCCATTGTCACCTTTGCTCTCAGCCTGCTGGGTACCTTCCTTGTCCGGTCTGGCGTACTGACATCGGTTCACGCCTTCGCATCTGATCCTGAGCGGGGCACTTTCCTGTTGGGCCTGTTGGCAGTCACAGTAATCGCCAGTCTGGCGCTGTATGCGTTCCGGGCACCGGTGGTGCATGTCCGCTCCCGGTACGGCTCTTTGTCTCGGGAAGTGTTCCTCTTGCTCAACAATGTTCTGCTGGTATCGGCCACACTTCTGGTTGCAGTCGGCACGCTGTATCCGTTGGTGCTTGATTACCTGGAGCTGGGCAAACTGTCGATCGGTGAGCCGTTCTTCAATCTGACGTTCAGCCCCCTGGCGGTAGCGACCGGCCTGTTGCTGGGTGCCGGTATCTTCTCCCGCTGGAAGAAAACCGATGGTGGCTGGCTGGCGCGGAAGCTTCTGTGGCCCCTTGCAATCAGCGTCGTTGGCACCACGGCGGTCATGATCGGTTACGGTGGCTTCAAGCCCTGGGCATTCCTCGGCATTTTCGCCGCCATGTGGGTAACGGTTGCCACGTTCTGGGATCTCTGGGACAAGTCTTCTTCCCGAAAAGGTCGTTTGCACGGCTTGAAACGGCAGTCCCGCAGCTATTACGGCATGGTGCTCGGGCATCTGGGACTGGCCATTACCATGGCGGGGGCTACGGTGGTTTCCAACTACGGCATCGAGCGTGACGTACGTATGGTACCCGGCGATGTTGCCACTGTCGGCGATTATCAATTTGCGTTCAGGGATATCGGTGCCCGCCAGGGCCCCAACTTTACGGCTCAATATGGCACTTTCGATGTCATGTTGGATGGTGAGCTTGTATCCGTGCTTCATCCCGAGAAACGCCAATACACCGTCGGTATGAGCGTCATGACCGAGGCGGACATCGACGCCGGTCTGTTCCGGGATATCTTCGTGGCCATTGGTGAACGCATCACCGACGAGGCCTGGGCCATCCGGCTGCAGTACAAACCACTGGTTCGCTGGCTTTGGCTGGGCTCCCTGTTCATGGCAGCCGGCGGCTTCCTGGCGATCGCTGATCGCCGATACCGAATCCGGGAGGAAGCTGACAAAAAAGTGCCGGCCGGTACTGCCGCGCCTGAACCAGGCTCTGCGACGTCTGCTGGAGCAGCGTCATGAAACGGTTCCTGCTGTTTTTGCCGCTGCTGATTGCCGTTGTTGTCGGCATAGTGCTGTTCGCGGGCATTGGCAAGGATCCGACCAAGCTTGAATCGGCCCTGGTTGGCAAGCCGGTTCCCGAGTTCAGTCTCCGGGATCTGCACAATCCGGATGCCATGCTGGACAGGAGCGTATTCCAGGGCCAAGTCTCCCTGCTGAATGTCTGGGGCACCTGGTGCCCGGCCTGCAAGGATGAGCACGACGACCTGATGTGGCTGGCCGAGGAAAAGGGCGTCAATATCATTGGTCTGAACTACAAGGATAACCGCGAGGACGCGCTGGTCTGGCTCGACCGTCTCGGGAATCCGTACCGGAAAACCATCTATGACCCCCGCGGCACCCTCGGGTTTGATCTGGGTGTGTACGGCGCGCCGGAAACCTTTGTGATTGATGCCGAGGGCATGGTCCGCTTCCGCCATGTGGGCGTGGTCAATGAAACGGTCTGGGAACAGACGTTGCTGCCCGTGATCAATGATGTTCAGGGGAATGGCTGATGGTCAGGGTCGTTTGTTTGATGTTGGCGCTGATATTTTCCGGTGTCGCTGCAGCCGAGGTGGCTGACGTATACGATTTTTCGGATCGGGCCCAGGAGCAGCGCTACCAGAACCTGATCGCGGAACTGCGCTGCCCTAAATGCCAGAACCAGAACATTGCCGATTCCAACGCGCCTATCTCCAAGGACATGAGGGAGGCGGTCTACCGGATGATGAAAGACGGTGCCAGTAACGAGGAGATTGTTGAATCCCTGGTTGGCAGGTTCGGTGAGTTCGTTCGCTACAAGCCCGAGTTTGACAGTCGGACGTTTCTGCTCTGGGCCACACCGGCCATTGCGGTCTTCGGCGGGGTTCTGGTGGTGGCCGGCGTGGTCATCCGCTCCCGGCGGGCGGGGCAGGATAGCCCGGCCCTGAGTGCCGAGGAAAAAGCCCGGGTCGACAAAATGCTGGCAGATGAGGACAAGCTGTCCTGAAGCTGGCTTTGCCCGGTATGTTCTGGCTGCCGCCTCATTATTAATTCTGAACCTGTGACTGATACTCCATGACTGACACTTTCTGGATTGCCGCAACGGTACTGATCATTCTTGCCCTTTTGTTCGTGTTGTACCCGGTCTTTTTCCATCGGCTGGGTGCGCGGAAACAGACCGACCTGAAAAACCAGAATCTCATGGCCTATCGCTCCCGGATGAAGGAGCTCGATAGCGAATACGAGGCCGGTCTTCTGGATGAAGAGAATTATCGCCAGCTCAAGGAAGAGCTCGCCGGTAGCATGCTGGACGATGTGCCGGAGCAGGGCCAGGCGAGGCCCGTAATCAGTGGTCGAAGGAGTGCCATGGCAGTGGCGCTGGTGTCGATTCTTCTGATCCCGGCGGCCACCGTCTACCTCTACGAGCGTTGGGGGGCGATGGACCGGGTTGAACAATTCATCACCATGCAGGAAATGGGCGCCACCGACGGTTCGAGACAGGCCCAGATGATCGAACTTTCCGGTCAGCTCCGTGAGCGGCTGGAAGCCAGCCCGGATAACCCGGAGGGCTGGGCAATGCTGGGGCGGACCTACATGCGCCTGGAGCGTTATGACGATGCGGCCTGGGCATTCCGGCAGCTGGCGAACAGTGTGGATGACGACGACAGGGCAGAAGCCGTCGCTTATGGTCTGTCTGCCCAGGCGCTGTTCTTCGGTAGCCAGGGTGCCATGACGGAAGAGGTCACCGCAGCCATTGAACAGGCTCGAGCGTTGAACCCGGATGAAGTCAATGCCCTCGGATTGCTGGGCATCAATGCCTTCAGCCAGGAGAACTATCGGGAAGCCATCGAATACTGGGAGCGGATCGAAACCGTTGCACCCGATCACCCCCAGATCGCTTCGATCCGGGAAGGGATTCGTGAAGCCTACACCCGTCTTGGCGAGGAACCACCTGCACAGGTGGCCGAAGCAGAGGCATCCGGGGCCGGAGTAACCGTCCGGGTGACTCTCGCAGAGGACTTCCGGGATCAGGTGCCCGCCGATACCACGCTGTTCCTGTTTGCCCGTCAGGCCAATGTCCGGCAGGGCCCACCTCTGGCCGTTGCACGGCTGACGGCCGACCAGCTGCCGGTGGAAATCCGCCTGGACGATCGCTATGCGATGTCACCCCAGGCGACCATTTCCAGTGTTGACGAGGTTGTTGTCACAGCCCGCCTCAGTCGCTCCGGCAGTGTCACCGCCCAGGCGGGTGACTGGCAGGGCAGCACCGACGGGCCCGTAGCGGTCAATGAAAGCCAGGACGGGCCGATAGCGGTTGTGATTGATCAGCAGCTGATCGATTAGTCGTCAGGACAGGCCTTTCGGGTATAGCGGAGGCAGATCGGCGCTGGTGTTGACCTGCTTGTGTTTCCGGATCTTCTCAAGGGCCTGCGCCAATGGCCGACCATCCCAGGCGTCGTTCTCGTGTCCGGGTGCAAAAAGCCTGGCCTGGAGCCTTCTGAGTTCCGTGGCCAGCGTCTGGTCACCGAAATGATCGACAACGTCGGCCGCTGAACGGAAGCCGTGGCCGGGCGAGTGCAGGTTTGCCCATTCCACCACGAGTTCCGGGGTCACTGCTGCGCCATCCCTCGCGGCCTTGATCAAACGGTCGAACGCGGCATCTTCATACCGGTGTTCTGTCAGTTGCGGGGTGACGTTTCGGCGTTTGCCCGACCTCCACCACGCCAGTAATGTCCCGGCCCAGAGAATTCCCAGCAGCAGGGCGAGCCACTGCCAGAGGCCGGTTTCGTCAGGTGCCGGGCTAATCTGGGGTTCCGTGGCGCCAGCATCCGGTTCCGGGTCTGCATTGCCCTGGTTGCTTTCCGGGGAGGCGGTGGAGGCTACGGCATTCGGGTCATTCACTGTCAGTGTTCTCTCGGGTATCACGGCAATGCGTTCACGGTCGGCTTCCGTATCCCACCAGGGTATTCGAATGGCGGGCAGGGTCATTTGCCCTGCTTCTACAGGCACCAGGGCCACGGACTGGTTCAGTGACGATGTGAGGCCGGCGGGTGTGGTTTCGGTCTGGCGCTCCGGCTCTTCGGGGTAGCTTCTCAATCCATCCGGAACGGCATCGGGTAAGGGAGGAAGGGCCTCCGCAGGCAGTCCGGCTGCCGTCAGCTTGATCTCGCGGGTGATGTTTTCGCCGGTGGCGACGCCCAGAGACGGTGGAAGCCCGGATTCCTCAAGCGCTACGCCGGTTGCCGGCAGCCATGTTTTTCCACTGAATTGTGCGGGGACATCCTTGACCGGCACTTCGAACAGTTCTTCGCTGTCCCGCAGAAACCGAAGGTTACCGGACGGGTCTCTGGCCTGGCCCTCGAATCGGACTGGGGGAAGCTTGAGGGTCCCGGGACGCTGGGGAAAAAGCGCATATCGGCGTTCCACAACGCGGTACCGAACACCGTCGCGATAGCGGGAGAATTCCTGCTGCCTGCCCAGGGATTCGATAATGACATGGGGATGGGTCGGCTCGGAGAGCTCTCCGCGAATCAGGTTGCCCCGGAAGAAAAGCCGAACGGTCAGAATCAGCTGCTCCTGTACGTACAGTTCATCCTTGTCGGCGGAAAGCTCGATAAAGCTGTCACGGCCGGGAGCGGCCTGGTCCGGTGGCGAGCCATCCACCACTTCCACGGTTACCGGCTGTGACTTCGCACCTTTGAAAGTGAGCGCCGGGATGGTCAGTTCGCCGGTGGTTTTCGGTGCAAGCTGGTAGGTCCAGGTAATCTCCCCGACCATCTGGCTGTTCACGGTGCGGATACTGTATTGCTGGTTCTGGCCCAGGATTTCGAAATCCGGTTCCACTTTCTCGATATCGGGCTTGGGCAGGCTGGACATGTCGAAGTCAAACAGGTTGCCGAGGTTGATATCGATTTCCATGCTGCCCTTCACCGTCAGCGTGAGGACCTCACCCTCGTAAATACGGGTTCGGTCGGGCTCTACCGTCAGCTGCTGTGACTGTGCCTGGGCCGGCAGCCAGATTGCCGTCAGAAGCATCATTAAAAGAAATTGACAGACGGCGGGTGTAATCAGCCGTTTTACCATGGTGTATCGCCCTCATCGGATGGAGTCTGGCGTTGTTGATACTGCTGCAGGAACTTTCGCTGCAGTAAGCCGCCCGGATTGTCCGGGACCCGCCTGAGCCATTGTTCCTGGCTCTGGGTCAGCGGTGTTTCAGAAATAGCGGCGGGCGCCTGTGCCTGGCCCGGAGACGTTTCGTTCTCTCCAGATGCCTGCTGCGCAGTGCCATCCTCGCCGGGCTCCTGCTGGTTCTGGTCATCGGCCTGATTGCCTGGCTGATCCTGCTGGCCGGACGAAGATTGCCTGTTATCGGGGCTTTGCTGCTGTTTGTTGCCCGAACTGCCGGAATTCTCGCTTTCACTGTTGCCTTGCTGATTCTGGCGGTTCTGCTGCTGGTTGCCCTGGTTTTCCTCGTTGCTGGAGGAGTCCGAAGAGTCCTGCTGGCTGCCGTCCTGACCCTGCTGCTGTTGATTCAGCAGCTCCTCGACAATCTTCCGGTTGTGTCGGGCATCCTTCATGTCTGGCGCCTTTTCCAGGGCGGCATCGTAAGCGGCCAACGCCTCCTCCAGTTTGCCGGCACGGGCCAGTGCGTTGCCACGGTTGTAACTGGCACGTGGGCCCTGTGACTGGGCGAATGCCTGGGCGGCGCTCTCGAACTGGCCGGATCGATACAGGGCAGAACCACGCCATTCCGGGTCGTCCAGCTGCCGGGCGGCGGTTTCCGGGCTCTTCTCAATCAGTGCGGGGGCTCTCTGATCCTCCCGTTGCCAGAGTTCATCCCAGCTTATGGCAGCAGCGGGCTGTGGCCAGACCGGTAACAGGATCAGGGCGAGGGCACTGAAGGCACCACGGCGCCAGCCCAACAAAATCAGGGGAAGGGCGAGCCAGAGCAGCCAATAACCGTCATCCTGCCAGCGGCTGACCGTCAGGCCGTCCTCTGATTCCTGCCAGTCGTCACTGTCCCTCGGGCTCAGGTCCAGTGATTGAATATCGGTGTCGTCCAGGGTCAGCTCATGGCTTTGGCCGCCGGTGCTTTTAGCAAGTTCTGCCAGCGCACCGGGGTCCGCCCGGCTGATTACAATGTCCCCGTTTTCCCGGATAAATCCGCGCCGGGCCAGGGGAATGGGGCCGCCTTCCTCGGTTCCGACAACGAGAGTGTTAAGCGCATAACCGGTTCCGGAAAGGGTGTCCCGGATCGTCCCGGTGTAACGATCGTTGATGTCGTCAGTGATCAGCAGAATCCGGCCTTGCCCTGGAGCACCCTGCGCAAGCAATTCCTTTGCCCGGGCCACGGCCAGATCCGCCCGGTTACCTGTGGCTGGCATGATAACCGGGTCCAGCACATTGAGCATGCCTTCAATGGTGCGGCCATCATCGGTGAGTGGAGTGACCACATGGGCGTCGCCGGAAAAGACAAGCAGGCCGGTCAGGCTGCCCTCCCGAAGCTGGAGAATATCCCGGATTTTCCGTTTTGCCCGGGTCAGGCGATCCGGCTCCACGTCCGTGGCCAGCATGGACAGGGAGAGGTCCAGTGCAATCACAAGGCTGTCGCCCGGTTGTTTCAGTGGGGTGGGTGCCTCCCGCCAGGCAGGCCCGGCCAGTGCGAGGGACAGGATAGTCAGTGCGACGGCGGCCGGAGCCAGCGGCGATTTTGCCGTTTTTCCCGAGCTGCCATCGTGACGAATCAGCGGCGATAGCAAACGCGCCGGAATAAGCCGGGACCAGCCACTGTCGCCCAGACGCATTTGCTGGAATGCCAGATACAGGATCGGTAGCAGCAGGAGCAGCAAGAGCCAGAACGGTCGCAGAAAATGAAAGTCAGCCCACATTTGCTTCCTCCTCTTTCCCGCTCCGCCGTGAGCCAGCGACAAGCTGCCACCCGTGGCGAACCAGGAACAGGGTCAGCCACAGGAGGACTGCAAGGCCGGCAGGCCAGACATAGAGCTCGGTCACTGGCCGAAAGAACTTGCCCTCCAGCTCGATGGGTTCCAGTTGATCAATGCTCTCGTAGATGAGTTCCAGTTCGGGCAGACTACGGGCCCGGAAATACTCCCCCCCGGTTTGCTTCGCCATCCGGGTCAGCAGGTTTTCGTCGAGATCCCTGGACGGGTTCACCCGCCGTGAGCCCAGCAGGCCGCGCTGCACCATGGACTCGGCGCCAATGCCGATGGTGTAGAGCCGAATGCTGGCGGCGGCGGCGATTTCGGTGGCCTTGTCAGGGGTAATTTCGCCGGCGGTATTGGCGCCGTCGGTCAGCAGAACCACAACGCGCTGGTCCTGGGGCCGGTTTCTCAGCCGCTTGGTGGCCAGCCCTACCGCGTCACCGATGGCGGTGGCGCGACCGGCCATGCCCAGGCCCGCCTCACGCATCAGGGTTCGGACGGTTTCAAGATCGAAGGTGAGGGGGGCCTGAACGTAGGGCTCAGTGCCGAACAGGATCAGACCTAGCCGATCACCCTGGCGGCGGGAGATGAAATCATCAAGCACCCGCTTGACCGCCTGCAGGCGATTAATGCTCCGGCCCTGGAGAACCATGTCCTGCTCATCCATGCTGGGGGAGATGTCCACGACCAGCATCAGATCGCGGCCGGAAACCGGCATCTGCACCTGCTCACCCACGTGCTGGGGCCGTGCCAGCGCAATCACCAGAAGGGTCCACATGAGGAACAGCAAAAGTTGCTGCCAGAGTGGAACGGCATTGCCGCGACGACTGACGCCGGGCAGGTCAGACAGCCAGTGGCCGACCGGTAGCACCGGTGCGTCGACCGATTGCCCTCCAGGCTTGCGCCATTTAAGGATCAGCGGTAACAGCAATAGAACCAGTACCCAGGGCCAGGCAAGACTCAGCATTTCTGTCCTCCCAGCCACAATCGGGCGAAGGCCAGTGCTTCGGTGGGTTCTGCCGAAACATTGGGCCGCCAGGCACTCTGCACCAGGGCCTCGGCAACCGGTCTGGAGGCAACCCGGTCCCTTGGGGCGGTAGTCAAAAGGAATTCCACCCAGGCATCGCCAGTCAGCGCCTCCGGGTGTTGGTCCGGGTAGCGCTCTCGGGCGGCTTGCTTGAGCAGGGTATTCAGTTGCGTAAACCACGCGGGATCCGGACTGGCTGAGCGCTCAAGGCTGGCGAGCTGGGCGCGGGCGGATCGCAACCAACGGTTTCGTTTTCGTCGCTTGAGGATAAACCAGACCAGGGCCGCAAACGCCGCAATGATCAGCACTGCCAGAATCCACCAGCCCGGCGCCGGCGGCCAGAAGCCACCGGGTTCTGGCAGGTGAATGTCCCTGAGTTGGCTGAGCGGATCCTGCGGATTCATCCGATTCGCCCTCCAGGCCCCAGCAGTAACTTCAGGGCCACTGCGGGATCTTCTGCTGTGGATACCTCCGCCATAGTAACCCCGGAGGTACGGAAACATTCCTCCAATTGCTGTTCATGGTTGGTGACCTTCTCATGCCAGGCCCGCTGGAACCGGGGGTTTCCGGCGTCGAACCACACTGGACCATCCGGGCCGGCAACCGCGAAGCGTCCGCTTTTGGGCAGCTCTTTTTCCAATGGATCCACGATTCTAAGGGCACTAACAGCATTATGGCGTGCCAGGGCACCGAGCAGGGTGCCCGTCTCTGGCGAGATATCAAGGAAATCACTGATCACGAAAATCCGGCTGCCGGTGTGAGCGACCCGGCGAGCCTCGGTGAGCGCCGTGTCCAGCCTGCACTGGCTGGATTGCTCGTCCTTTACCTGTGTGCGGTTGTCTCTGAGTTGCTGTTCGTCCAGGGTGTCCAGAAGCCGAAGCACCGACTTTTTGCGACGGGCAGGGCGAAGAACGTGCAGGGCCTCGCCATTGAAAACAATGCCCCCCACCTGGTCTCCGGACCATAACGCGAGCCAGGCCAGAATTGAGGCGATCTGGGCACAGCGAACCTGTTTGAAGGCGCCGGTGCTGGCAAAAAACAGACTGGGGCCGAGATCGCACAGGAGCAGGACGGGCCGCTCGCGTTCTTCTTCGTAGAGCTTGGTATGTGGTTCCTGGCGTCTGGCTGTTACCCGCCAGTCGATGCTGCGAATGTCATCCCCGGGCTGGTACAGACGGACTTCGGCAAACGCCATCCCCCGGCCGCGCTGGGGTGAGCGCTGCAAGCCGGCCTGGCGGGAGCGTACAGGGCGGGCAGAGGGAAGTTTCAGCGCCCGGGCGTCTGCCTGCAGGCGGATCAGATCCGGTAGGCCAATGTGGGTTATTGCTTCGGTGTTGCCCATGCCAGACGGCTCCCGTGTCTTGCTTCCGTCGATGGCTTCAGGCGCTCACCGGAACACGCTCGATCAGCCGCTCGATAACGGTATCGGCGGTCATGCCCTCGGCTTCTGCTTCAAACGTGAGCAGGATGCGGTGTCGGAGCACGTCGAAGGCCATGGCACGCACATCGTCCGGCGTTACGTAGTCACGGCCGTCGAGCCAGGCCAGTGCCCGCGCACAGCGATCCAGGGCGATAGTGCCACGGGGGCTGGCGCCGAAGGCAGTCCACCGGGCCAGTTCCGGATCCAGCGCGGCCGGGTCACGGGTTGCCAGTACCAGTACCAACAGATATTGCTCAACAGGCTCTGCCATGTAGATATTGGCTACCTCTGCACGGGCATCAAATACCTGGTCTGCGGTCAGTCGGAGGTCCGTTTTCGGCAGGCCATGACGGTAGTCATTCCGGGCCAGTTGCAGAATAGCCTTCTCCGCATCCGCCGATGGATAGTGGATGACGACATGCATCAGGAACCGGTCCAGTTGGGCTTCTGGCAGTGGGTAGGTGCCCTCCTGTTCGATGGGGTTCTGGGTTGCCATAACCAGAAACAGCCGGTCCAGAGGAAAGGTGCGCATACCAACGCTGATCTGTCGCTCGCCCATGGCTTCCAGAAGGGCGGATTGGACCTTGGCGGGTGCCCGGTTGATTTCGTCGGCGAGCACGAGATTATGGAATATTGGTCCGCGCTGGAATTCGAACTGGCCCGTTTCCGGGCGGTAGATTTCGCTGCCGGTGACGTCGGAGGGCAGCAGGTCCGGGGTGAACTGGATTCTGTGAAAATCGCCTTCCAGATGGTCGGCAAGCGCCTTGATGGCGGTGGTTTTCGCCAGTCCCGGTGCGCCCTCTACCAGCAGGTGGCCATCGGCAAGCAGCGCTATCAGCAGGCGATCCACCAGCTTTTCCTGCCCGATAATCCGTTTGGCTAACTGTTCCCGTAACTCACCGAACGTATGCTGTAACGACATTGGAAATGACTGCTCTCTGTATCTGAGGATGTTCCGGAGAAACCCGTATCGTGCGTAGGTAGTTGCCGAAGTTTTGGCGTCTGGCCGGCAAAAATCAAGGGTTTGACTATGCTTATGTGACGATACGCCGATTACGTTTATTTCACACTAACTGAGGTCGACCATGAATGCGCTGACAGTGGCCAGCAAGGATCAATTCTTTGAACAGTTGGCTGAGGCCTTCGCAAAGAAGATTTCTAAAACCGAAGCCAGGAAAATCAGCGAGTTTGCCAAACAGCATTATGCTCATATTCCGCTTGAGGAGCTTGTCAGTCGACGATTTGGTGATACCTATGGCGCCGTTCTTGCCGCATGGCAGTTTCTGCAAAAGCGCTCTGCCGAGGAGACGCCCGTCGCTGTTTTCAATCCGGACCTGGAGAGCGATGGCTGGCAGTCGACCCATACCGTTGTTTTTATCCTGCATCCGAACATTCCGTTTCTGATCGATTCCCTGCGCATTGCCATCAACCAGCGCGAGATTGGCACCCATTCCATCCAGCACTCGATCCTGCAGGTTGAGCGTGAAAAGGATGGCAAACTCAAGAAACTGCTCACTTCGAAAAAGAAAGCCTCTGAATCAGCCTATGAGGCTTTCATTGTTCTTGAGATTGACCGACACAGTAATCCCGAGGACCTCCGCGAGCTGGAAGATACACTGCAGAATGTTCTCCACGAGGTGCGGATCGCTGTTAGCGATTTCCCGATCGTCACCGAGAAGGTGAACGAGATCCTGGGCGAGCTGGACAGCACCACCGCCGGCATCAACGAAGATCAGAAAGAGGAGGCCCGGGCCTTCCTGGAGTGGCTGGCCCGGGATCATTTCACCTTTCTGGGCTATGACGAGTATGACTTTGCCAAGGATAAGAGCGGCATGGTCGTGCGGAGGGTTGAGAATTCCGAACTGGGTATCCTCCGGGTCAATAACGAACGCCCGGATCGGGTTCGCCTGAATGAGCTGCCACAGCGCACCCGTCATGAGATGACCCGGAGCGATGATATCTTTATCTTCGCCAAGTCTGCCCAGCGTTCGCGGGTCCACCGCCCTGCGTATCCTGACTACATTGCCGTCAAGAAGTTCAACAGCAAAGGTGAGGTGGTCGGTGAGCGCCGCTTCCTCGGTCTCTACACCGCAAGGGTATACAACGAACGCCCTGACGAGATTCCCCTGCTGCGTCGGAAGTTCCAGAGCGTCATGAAGCGGTCCGGTTTCCTGCGTGACGATTACGCCGGCAAGGAACTGGAGCAGATCCTGACGGTGTATCCGAGGGACGAGCTGTTCCAGATTGAGCCGGACGAATTGCTGAAAGTGGCCAAAAGTATCCTGTATATCCAGGAGCGCCGCCGCATCGAGCTGTTCATGCGGGAAGATGTGTACGGCCAGTTTGTTACCTGCCTGGCGTTCTTCCCGAGGGATATCTACAACACCGAATTGCGGCTGAAGGTAGAGCAGGTTCTGGTAGACCGGCTGGAGGCCGAGGACGTCGAGTTTGTCACGCATTTTTCCGAGTCGGTACTGGCTCGCGTCCAGTTCACCATCCGGGTTCCCCAGGTTGAAAACCGCCAACTGCCGACGTCGGAGATCCGTGAGAAGGTCATTGAACTTGCCCAATCCTGGCGGGATGGACTTTCCGAAGCCTTGAGCGAGGCCTATGGTGAAGAGCAGGGCAATGAACTTTATCGGTTGTGGGCAGGGGGATTCCCGGCCAGTTACACCGACATGTTCTCGCCCAGGCGGGCTGCCATTGACCTGGAGCACATCGCGGCATCGTCTAATAACCATGATCTGGCCATGAGCTTCTACCGGGCTCTGGAAGAGGAAGAAAGCACGCTGCATTTCAAGCTCTTCTACCCGGACGAGCCTCTGCCACTTTCCGATGTGATGCCGATTTTCGACAACCTTGGATTCCGGGTTATCGGTGAGCACCCCTTTGAGGTGACCGACCGTCACAACAAAACGGTCTGGATCCACGATTTCACCCTCCAGGCTCACCATGGCAGCGTGGTGGATATTCATCGTATCCGGCCCATTTTCGAGGAGCTGTTCCGTCGCGTCTGGTATGGAGAGGCGGAGAACGACGCTTTCAACCGGATGCTACTGTCCTCCTACATGAGCTGGCGCGAAATCGCTCTGCTGCGGACCTATGCCCGGTACATGCGTCAGATCCGGTTCTCCAACAGCCAGACCTTTATTTCCAACACGCTGGTCAATCATGTCGAGCTGACCCGGATGCTGCTGGAGTTTTTCGAGATCCGCTTCAATCCGGAACGCTACCAGAGCCCGGGCAAGAGCCAGGCGGCCCAGCAAAAACTGGAAATAGAGTTCAATGCCGGTCTCGACAATGTCGAAAATCTCAGTGAGGATCGGGTGCTGCGGCTGTATCTCGAGCTGATGCAGGCTACGCTGCGCACCAACTACTACCAGGTGGATGAGGCGGGCGGTCCCAAGCCCTATATCAGTGTGAAGTTCGATCCATCGCGGATTCCGGACCTGCCGCTTCCCATGCCGATGTTTGAGATCTTTGTGTATTCACCCCGGGTTGAAGGTGTCCACCTTCGGGGTGGCAAGGTCGCCCGTGGTGGCTTGCGCTGGTCTGACCGGTTCGAGGATTACCGCACGGAAATCCTGGGGCTGGTCAAGGCTCAACAGGTCAAGAACGCGGTCATCGTGCCGGTGGGTGCCAAGGGTGGCTTTGTCGCCAAGCGCCTGCCGGACCCATCAGACCGCGAGGCCTTCCAGGCCGAGGGCATCGAGGCCTACAAGACGTTCATACGGGGGTTGCTGGATATTACCGACAACCTTGTGGATTCGGGAATTGCGGCGCCGGAAAGAGTTATTCGCCACGACGACGATGACCATTACCTGGTTGTGGCTGCCGATAAAGGCACGGCAACCTTCTCGGATATCGCCAACGGATTGGCCGCGGAATACGGCTTCTGGATGGGCGATGCGTTCGCTTCCGGTGGCAGCAACGGCTACGACCACAAGAAGATGGGTATCACGGCCCGGGGCGCCTGGGTATCGGTCGAGCGCCACTTCCGGGAAATGGGTATCAACCCTGCGCTGGATGAATTCACGGCCATCGGTATTGGTGACATGGGCGGCGACGTTTTTGGCAACGGGATGCTGTGCTCGGAGAAGACCAAACTGGTTGCGGCCTTCAACCATGTCCATATCTTCATTGATCCCTCGCCAGACCCGGAGAAAAGCTTCAAGGAGCGCAAGCGTCTGTTCGGGCTTGCCCGCTCAGCCTGGACCGATTACGACAGCAAACTCATCTCCAAAGGGGGCGGCGTATTCAGCCGGAGTGCCAAGTCCATCCCCGTTAGCGCGGAAATGAAGAAGCTGTTGGGTATCAAATCGGACCGGGTGCCGCCCAACATGCTGATTTCCCATATTCTCAAGGCCCAGGTCGACCTGCTCTGGGTGGGTGGTATCGGCACCTATGTGAAAGGTGCCAGCGAGTCCCATGGTGATGTGGGCGACAAGGCCAACGACGGTCTGCGCATTAACGGATCGGAACTGCGCTGCAAAGTGGTCGGCGAGGGCGGCAATCTCGGGCTCACACAGCTCGGCCGGATTGAATTCGCCCTTCGCGGCGGGCGCCTGAACACCGACTTCATCGACAACTCCGGTGGCGTGGATTGTTCCGACCATGAGGTCAACATGAAGATCCTGCTCAATCGGGCCGTTGCCATGGGCGATCTCACCAACAAGCAGCGCAACGTCATGCTGGAGGAGATGACCGATGATGTTGCTGAGCTGGTGCTCAAGAACAACTACCGGCAGACCCAGGCTATCAGTATCGCCAGTGAGGATGCGGCGACCCGGCTGGAGGAATATCGCCGGCTGATGAATACCTTTGAGAGCGAGGGCAAGCTGAACCGGGCCCTGGAGTTTCTGCCGGATGATGAAACCCTGTCCGAGCGCAAACTCGACAAGAAGGGGCTGACCAGGCCGGAACTGTCGGTTCTGATTTCCTACGTGAAAGGCGACCTGAAGCAGACCCTGATCGACAGCACTCTGCCTGACGACCCGCTGCTGGCCGGTGAGATGTACAAGGTCTTTCCGCGGGATCTGACCCAGAAATTCTCGAAGGAGCTCGGAGAGCATCAACTGCGCCGTGAAATCATCGCGACCCAGATTGCCAACGACATGGTCAACCACATGGGAATTACCTTTGTGGAGCGTTTGAACCAGTCTACCGGTGCCGATGCGGCCTCCATTGCATTGGCCTGGATCATTGCCCGGGATGTGTTCCGCATTGATAACTGGTGGGACAGGATTGAGGCCCTGGATTTTCATGTGCCGGCCCAGTTGCAGATGGAGCTGATGCAGGACCTGATGCGGCTGATGCGCCGTTCGGTGCGCTGGCTGTTGCGCAACCGTCGTGCGGAGCTGAGCATTCAGCACCACATGGAGCGTTTTGCCGACAGCGTCTGGGCGATTACCGCCGGACTACCGGAATATCTTGGTGACCAGGCCAAAACCACCTGGGAAAAGCGGCATCAGGCGCTGGTGGATGCCGGCCTGCCGTCAGAGCTGGCGTCCGTGGTCTCGGGTACCGGGCACCTGTATTCATCGCTGGGCATTATCGAGGCCCACGAAGCCTCGGGTATGCCACTGAAGACTGTTGCCAACCTGTATTATGAGCTGGGCGATCGTCTGGACCTGAACTGGTTTGCCAGCGCTATTGCAGCACTGCAACCGGCTTCCCACTGGCAGGCTCTGGCCAGGGAAAGTTTCCGTGAGGATCTGGACTGGCAGCAGCGTGCCCTGACCACCGGCGTTCTGAAACTGGCAGAAAAGCCGGAAGATGTCCCGGCCTGTGTGGAGAGCTGGCTGTCGCGTCATCAGCCGATGATCGATCGCTGGAAATCCATGCTGTCGGAGCTCAAGGGTGTGCGGGAGCCGGAATACGCCATGTTCTCGGTGGCCCTGCGCGAATTGCTGGATCTGGCCCAGAGCACCATGCACCAGCCACACGCGGAGGCCGAAGCTGAGACCAACTGAGTATTGCTTTGGCGTCTGCATTCCCGTTCAATCGGCGCTCGGGAATCATTAAACGGAGAGGGATAATGGGTCAGCTTGACCATCTTCTGGAAAAAAACCGGGCCTGGGCGGATGGCATCAAGGCCCAGGATCCGCAGTTTTTCCACCGCCTGTCGAATCAGCAGGCTCCGGAATACCTGTGGATAGGCTGTGCGGATAGCCGGGTGCCGGCCAACCAGATCGTCGATCTGATGCCAGGGGAGCTGTTTGTTCACCGAAACGTGGCCAACGTGGTTGTCCATACCGATTTTAACTGTCTGTCGGTGCTGCAGTTCGCCATCGAAGTGTTGAAGGTGAAGCACATTCTGGTGGTTGGCCACTATGGCTGTGGTGGTGTGCGAGCGGCATTGCTCAACGAAGGATTCGGGCTGATCAGCAACTGGCTTCGCCATGTGCAGGATGTCCGTGATCGTCACCAACAGGTGCTGGATGATCTGCCAAGTGTCCAGGACCGGGTGGATCGGTTGTGCGAACTCAATGTCGTTGAGCAGGTCGGGCATGTCTGCCAGAACAACATTGTCCAGGAGGCCTGGAGGCGGGGTCAGCCACTCACGGTCCATGGCTTTGTCTACGATGTGGCTGACGGTGTGCTCCGGGATATGGGGCTGTCGGTCTCCAGTGAGGAGAATCGTGAGCGGGTCCGCCAGAACAGTATCGATGAATTGGTAGAGAGACCGGTTCGCTCCGGGCGTCAGAAAATCGCTCAGTAAAGAATGTAAAATCGCGTCAAAAATTCGTGATGAGCGTCACTTCCTGACCCTCGGCGTCATCACAGTTGGTCACCTCCCGCTTTGTTAGAGTAGTTCTTGCAGTAAGCGAGGAGGTAGACCATGAAAGAACTGATGCAAAAAGCCCTGACTGCCCTGAACCAGCGGAAAGACCTGACTGGCGGCCCGGAGCAACGGGGTCGGGGGCAGAAACCTTCTGAAGCCAGTCAGTCCGAAGACTGGGGCATGTCCCCGGAAGATGCCTTGCGGGTTGGAACGGTTGCCCGCTACAAGTGACTGAGTTTGCCGTGGTATTTACCCTCTGAAAGCCCTCCGGTCTCCACCTTGTAGGGGAGACGCGAGGGCTCATTCCGGTTAGCATATCCCGTCCTTGAACTACCCACGCGGGATCAACCAATCCATGTCATTGCCCAACTCCCATGAAGTCCTGTTGCGAAACCGCCATCTCTTGCAGGGGCGGGTGGCTTTGTTAGGCGTTTCCGCCAACGGGCTACTGTCTGATCTGCCTGCCGGCGGTATGGCCATGAGTGAGCATGCCGGTGTCTGCGCCGCGCTTGCCGGGTACGACGGCTGGGAGGTCTGTTTCGGCTACAACGATCCGGCTCTCGCAGCCGGCAGTTTTGACACCCTGGTGGTGTTTTTGCCCAAAGCCCGCGCAGAGCTTGATTTACGCCTTGCCCTGGCGCGATGGCTGGCGGTGCAGGGCGCGCGGCTGGTGCTTGTTGGTGAAAAGAAGGAAGGTGTTGCCGGGGCCGTCAAGCAGCTCAAGGCCGTGGCGCCGCAGGCGGCCAAGATCGACAGTGCCAGACACTGCCAGGTCTGGTGTGCTGAGACTGTAGAGTCGCTGCCGGATTTCTCGCTTGAGCAATGGATGACCTGGACAGGTATTGACTGCAAAACGGTACATCTGGAAGTCGCCGGGCTGCCGGGAATTTTCAGTCTCGGTGAGCTGGATGAGGGCACCCGGATTCTGCTGGAGACGCTGGACGAAAATCCATTGCGGTCTGGCCCCGTGCTGGATTTTGCTTGTGGTGCCGGTGTCCTTGGTGCCTGGCTGCATCGCTGGCACGAGGGGCAGAATCGACTCACGGTAACGGTCGACGGAATCGACGTGCAGTCCCAGGCGGTTATCTGTGCCCGGGCCACCTATGAGCGCAACGGCGTCTCCGGGCGTATTCTGGCCTCGGATGGCCTCTCGGGGGTTGAGGGCACCTGGCCCGTCATTCTGAGCAACCCCCCTTTTCATACCGGTGTCAGAACCGATCTGTCGATGACCGAGCGCTTTCTTCGAGAGGTGGTGCGTCACCTGGCGCCGGGTGGTGAGGTTCGTCTAGTGGCGAACAGTTTTTTGCCCTACGAGCCATTGATGAAGCGATGCATTGGCCCGGTTGAGCGCCTGCAGGAAGATCGACGATTTACCGTCTATCGGGCATTTCGCCGTTCCTGAACGAAAAAAGCCCCTGGGGTGAGGGGCAAGAGGTTCGCGTCCAGAAAAACGGAGCCAACCGGAAAAGGGATGTTCAGCGTGAACACCTTCCACGTTAGGGTTAATTTCTAGAATAAACAGCCTAGAATGGCGCTTTTGTGACAGAAAGCCTCCAGGATGCCCGAAATGACAACTGCCGAACTCGTTTTTTCCCAGGGCAGGCTGACTCTCAGCCGCCCGGGTACCGGCGATCCGACGCTGAGGGCGTGGGATGCGGCGGACGAGCTCCTGCTGGAACAGGCTATTGATGCCGCAGCCGGCTTCGATGAGCCCCGGATCCTGGTGGTGGATGACCAGTTCGGAGCGCTTGCGCTGGGGCTCTCGCAGTTTTCGCCGACCATCGTTGCTGATAGCGCCGTATTGCCATCCTCACTGCTAACCAATGCCTCATTGAACCCCGGTTTTCCTGCGCCAGGGCCGGTTTGTAGCTGGATCAGTCCGCCGGCGGGCCCGTTCGATCTGGTGGTGATGAGAATACCGCGCCAGGCCGACTATCTGGCGTGGTTATTGCGCTGGCTCAATGGTGTGATAGCGGATTCCGGTGTGTTGCTGGCCGGAGGAATGATCAAGCATTTGCCGGCGAAAAGTGTCGAGGTGTTTGCCGAAGCGGTGCAGACGGAACAGGTTCTGCCAGCGCGCAAGAAGGCTCGGGTAATTCGTTGCCGCAAAGGCGCTGCGACTCTGGCGGGCTGGCCGGGTGCCTGGAGCGGGTATGCATTAACCGGCAGCACCGGTGAGCTGGCGGTGCAAGCATTGCCCGCAGTATTCGCCAGGGAAAGGCTGGATATCGGTAGTCGCTTGCTTCTGCCTCATGTGGCCAAAGCAGCATCGGCTCTGCAAGCCGGCGACTCTGTGCTGGATCTGGCCTGTGGCAACGGTGTGTTGGGCCTGGCAGCTTTAGCAGAGCGCAAAGACTTACAATTCCGCTTCAGCGATGTTTCAAGCCAGGCAGTGCTCAGTGCCCGTCATAACGTCGAGCAGGCATTTCCTGAGGCCCACGCAAGTTTCTCTCACTGCGACGGCATTGACGCTGATGCGGGCGCTTTCGACCTGATCCTGCTGAATCCACCATTCCACGAGGGCGGTGTAGTGGGTGATCATATTGCCCTGCGTTTGTTTGAGCAGGCGTCAGAACACCTTAAGCCAGGTGGTCACATGCTCATGGTGGGAAATCGCCACCTGGGTTATCACCGAAGCCTGCGGCGGTATTTCTCTTGTGTAGAGCAACTCGATGCCAGCCCCAAGTTTGTCGTTTTCCGGGCTGGCAGACGCTGAAGGGTCAAAGAATCAAAGCGTCGGGGCCGGGCGGTCGTAACCCAGGCGCGCCAGAGTGTCGACGATGGTCTGGGTCTGGCTGTCTATTTCGATGTTCACCCGTTGACCTTCTTCACAGGTGCCAAAAGTGGTGGCCCTCAGGGTCTCCGGAATCAGATGAATGTTGAACCGGTTGCCTCGAACTTCGCCTATCGTCAGGCTGGCGCCGTTGATGGCGATGTAGCCTTTGGGAAAAATGTAGCGTGTCCATTCGTCGGGCACTTCAAACCACAGGGTGACGTTGTTTTCCGGTCGCAGAATCTCGACGATCTGGGCTGTGGTGTGGATGTGTCCAGACAACAGGTGGCCGCCAATTTCATCCCCGATCCGGGCGGCCCGTTCGAAATTGACCTGGTCTCCTGTCTTCAGGTCTCCCAGGGTGGTCAGTCTCAGGGTTTCCTGCATGGCGTCAAAATAGAGGACGCTGTCTTGTTGGCGTGTGACGGTCAGGCAGGTTCCGTTGATTGCCACCGAGGCGCCAATGGACACGCCACTTGCCTTGTCTGTTGGCAGTCGTATCGCAAAGGTGCTCAGCCCGGGCTCAGCGTCGACGTCTTCGATGGTTGCAATGCCCTGGACAATGCCTGTGAACATAATCCTGACCTCGTTGGATATGGTGTACGGATGCCTTTCTGGCAGGTGCGCCAAGGATAGCGAGCGGACTGATCAATGCCAAGATCGGAGAAGTGGAATTCAAGTATCGGCTGCGATGGTCGATACTTGTTTAAACCCCTGAATCCGGACAACCCGCCATGGCTGAAAATCAGAGTAAGGCTGCTACCCAGGCGAATGAACCGGCGCAGGCACCGGTACTGAGGCCAGGCCGGGCCGCCGATCCTGTGCCAGCGCCCGTAACAGCGGGTGCCCCGACATCTGCCAGCCAGGCTGCAGAAAACGAACCACCCGATCAGGCCTCGGACGCCAATGCCGAGCCTGATAGCCCTTCGGGCGCTGAAGCGTCCCGGGAGGGGGGGAGTGGCGTGACAGAGAGGGTGTTGGCAGAATCCCGGCAGCGCGGACTCCGGTTGATGCTGCGGCAGTGTGATCGGGTACTGCTGATGGATTTCGACCTCCTCGCCATGAACGGTTGGCCGGACAACTACACAATGGCCGAGGCGCGTCGGGGCCGGGACCTCTGGTTGTTCAGTTCCTTGATCGCCGCAGCGATCTTTCTGAGCGGTCTGACCGGGTTTGTGCCGGCCTGGATTGCAGGCGGTGGTTTTGGTGCCTTCGTGATCATTCTGTTGCTGGGGATACCGGCGGTACGAAGAATCTACACGTCGAAACCTTCCTATCTTGATCTGATCATGACTCGCCAGCGGATGCTTCGCGAGGCAAGGCAGCACGTCGCGCATCTGGAAGGCTCGGATGGCCTGATCTGGCAGTGCGCCCGGATGGCCGATTTCAACCCCGCGCTAAAGAATACCCGGTTCAGCCACCTTTTGAGGTTGTCCGAAAGGCGTAGCCTCTCCAGGCATCTGACGCGCCGTGAGCATGTGCGTCTTTATCTGATCTATCTGCTGGAAGCCGAGAAAGCCTATAGTCGCGTCCAGAAGGCTTTTTTCGAGGGACACCAGGAGGCGATTGATCAGGGATGGGAAGAAGTGGCGGCAGAGCCCGAGCCCAGAGCTTGACATAAGTGCGCTTCAAACGTATGTTTCAAACAGACGTTTGCTAGAGGCATAGATAATAAAATGGCGCACTCTGATACCGTTGACCGGATTCTCGATGCAGCCGAAGAGCTGTTCGCCGACCGGGGTTTTTCGGAAACCTCGCTCCGAATGATTACCAGTAAGGCTAAAGTAAATCTGGCCGCTGTCAATTACCACTTTGGTTCAAAGAACGCTCTGATTCACGCCGTTTTTGCGCGCTTTCTGACGCCGTTTTCCGCAACCCTGGAAAACGCCTTTGATGAGCTTGAGGAGCGGTGTGATGGTAAACCGCCCACATTGAACCAGACCCTCTGGGCGCTCACCGAAAGCGCGGTGCGCATGCCCCAGCGCAACGAGAAGGGTATCTCGATTTTCATGCGCCTGCTCGGGCTTGCCTACACCCAGTCCCAGGGCCATTTGCGCAAGTTCCTGGAGCAGGAATACAGCGAGCCTTTCAGCCGTTTCATGAGGCTGCTCAAGGAAGCGACCCCGCAACTGTCCTCGGTGGATCGATACTGGCGCATCCAGTTCATGCTCGGGGCAACGGCGTTCACCATGTCCAGCAGTGATGCGTTGAGGGATATCCTTCAGAACAAACTGGGTGTGGAAACCACCGTTCAGGAAATTGCCGCCCGACTGGTACCCTTCCTGGCCGCGGGCATGCAGGCAGAAGATGCCATGCTGATTCCGCCCGCCGGTAGCAGGGTCTCGGTTGCCTGAGTTCCTCTCTGTCGGTTAGGCTTTCTCCTTGATCTCCAAGGGAGCCTGACCGGTTTTGATCCATTCTTCATCCGTCCACATTGTCATTGATCTGACCCTCCAGCGCCTGCGGCTTGAAACCGGAGGCGGGGAGCTTATCGCCTCCTATCCGGTTTCCACCGGGCTCAACGGGGCCGGTGAGAACGATGGCAGTGGCTGCACTCCACGAGGCGAACACTACGTTCGCGCGAGTATTGGCTCGGGGCTTCCTGTAGGAACGGTATTCCGTGGCCGGCGGCCGACAGGCGAAACCTATAGCTCCGAACTAGCCCGTGAACATCCCGACCGTGATTGGATCCTCAGTCGGATTCTCTGGTTGTGCGGCCGTGAGTGGGGCAAAAACCGTGGGCCGGGTGTCGATACTTTTCGCCGCTTCATATACATTCACGGCACCCCGGACAGCGAGCCGATGGGGGTGCCGCTGTCCCACGGTTGTGTCCGGATGCGCAACGAAGACATTATTGATCTGTTTGATCGTGTCGGTCCTGGAACCGCCGTTTCCATTCAATAAACATACACATATCAGAGGGATCCGATGATCGGGGATTTCATGGCCATGGTGAATGGCTGGATCGAGAATTTCGGACTGCTGTCTGAAGCCTGGCGCGTCGGCATAGTCGTATTTGCGTTGGTTTTCGGAACGGCCACAGTGGCGTATATCGCCAGCCACATCATCGGGGCACTTGAACGCAAATTCAGCCAGACAAAAAACCTGTTCGACGATGCGTTACTGCATGCGGCTCGCAAGCCGGTCGTAGCGTTTGTCTGGCTGCAGGGGGTCTACTGGGCTGCAGAAGTGGCCCACAAATACTCGGAAGCCGAGATTTTCAAGGCCAATGAGTCGGTACTGCAGATTGGTTTCATCTTCATCCTGGTCTGGGTGGTTTTGCGCCTGATCAAGGAGGCAGAGGGGATACTGGTATCGCCCCTGAAAATGAAGCAGCCGATGGACTACACCACCGTCAACGCGGTGAGCAAACTCTCCCGGGCCGTGGTCATCATCACCGCGGTACTGATTGCAATGCAATCCATGGGTTACAGCATCTCCGGGGTCCTGGCATTTGGCGGCGTGGGTGGCATTGCCGTCGGCTTTGCCGCCAAAGACCTGCTCGCCAACTTTTTCGGTGGCTTTATTATTCATCTCGACCGGCCATTCAAGGTCGGGGACTGGGTGCGTTCGCCGGACCGGAACATTGAAGGCACGGTTGAACACATCGGCTGGCGCCTGACCACAATCCGAACCTTCGACAAACGTCCGCTCTATGTGCCGAATGCGGCATTCACCACCATCGCAGTAGAGAATCCGTCGCGCATGACCAATCGCCGGATCTACGAAACCGTTGGCATCCGGTATGCCGACGTGGGTCAGATGGCGTCCATCGTCGATGACATCAAGGCCATGCTTCAAGAGCACGAGGAGATTGACAGCGACGAGACCCTGATCGTGAACTTCCTTGCGTTCAATGCGTCCTCGCTGGATATCATGGTTTATACCTTCACCAAAACCACCCAGTGGGTCCGGTTCCATGAGGTGAAGCAGGATGTGCTGTTGAAAATCAGCGACATCATTGAAGGTTACGGTGCCGAAGTGGCCTTCCCGACCCGCACGCTGCATCTTCCGGATGGCGTGAGGCTCTCCGGATCGCAGTCCGATGACTCCTCAGACGAAAGAGCGGCGGATTCCTCCAGCAAGAGTGCCGGGAAATCGCAGAGTCGTCAGGCAACCGGAGATGTGGAAGATTCAGGAGAGGCAGAATGACGTCACCGGAGAAAATGCACCCTGTTGGTATTATTGGCGGCACCGGTCTGACCACTCTTTCGGGCCTGGAAATCACCGGTGAAAGGCAGGCAGGCACGCCATGGGGCAGTCCATCTGCGCCACTGGTGGAAGGGCGGCTTGGCGATCAGCCTGTTATCTTTCTGTCGCGACATGGTAATCCGCACCGGATTCCGCCCCATCAAGTAAACTACCGGGCGAATCTGACGGCCCTTTTCGATGCCGGCGTCCGGACGGTAGTGGGTGTCAACGCCGTCGGCGGTATCCACCCGGATATGGGCCCTGCCCATGTCGTTATTCCAGATCAGATTATCGATTACACCTGGGGGCGTGCCAGCACCTTTTTCGAGGGTGACCTGGACTCGGTGACCCACATTGATTTCACCTGGCCCTATGATGAGAGTGCCCGCCAGATTCTGATAGACGCGGCCGGTGCAGAAGACGTGCCGTTTTCCGGTTTCGGAGTGTATGGCGCAACCCAGGGGCCAAGGTTGGAAACTTCAGCCGAGATCATCCGGATGGAGCGGGACGGATGCGACCTGGTGGGCATGACCGGCATGCCGGAAGCTGCTCTGGCGGCGGAACTGGGAATACGCTATGTCTGTCTTGGGCTGGTGGTGAATTGGGCGGCCGGAAAATCCGACCACATTATCACCATGGAGGAGATAGAGGCGGCCATTGAGCAGGGAATGTCTGGTGTCAGACGGATTCTCGAGGTCTCAATGGCCGGCCTTGGGGTGCTTACTCCGTTGCCTCAATCTTCTTGAAGAACACCAGTACGCCGATGGTGGGGGAGTCCAGGAAATGGATCTCCTCACTGCGCATCCGGCGGGTTTCCCGAATCCAGGTTAACAGTTCGAGTGGAGCGGGTTCAGCCAGCACAGGCAGTTGCTGAGCCGCAGACTCGTCGGTTGTGGCTGAGGCCGCGGTGGTTTGTTCTGTATTGGAGGCTCCGTCGGGAGAGGGGGTTTCCCCGGACACCCCAGTGACGGCGTTTTCAGAGAGTTCTGAATCTTCTTCCGCCGCCTGCCAGTGGTTGAGATGAACATTGACGTGCAAGTAGCGTTGCCGGTCAATGGTTATGTGCCCCTCAACCTCCCGGGCGCGAGCGTCCTCAATCCAGTCGCCTGTCTCGACCCGCAAAGGCGTGCCCTCGTAATCCGGCGGAAACGCCTCGTACCAACCGGCTGCCACGAGCACACGGTACCGGCCGCTGCGCTCAAGTCGCGCGGCGGCGCTGGCGAGATGAAGATCCTTCCGGGGCGCCAGTTCGAGGGTGGTTTCCGTGGTGCCATTCTCAAGCACTGACCAGAGAACCTCTTCTGTTTCCGTCGGCTCCTCCACCGTGCGGCCAGACATTCGCTCATTCACGGCCTCGGGTTCTATGATCCGCTCCAGAATCACGAATTCGGCCCGATAGTAGTCGTCGGGAATGGGCGTGCCGGGTTCAAGAGGCAGCGTTGCCCGGTCAGGCTGCTGGGCGGCGCCGGTGACGGCAAAGCTCAGCAGGAGGGCTGCCAGGAGGGCCCGGGTCGGGTATCGGCACCAGCGAATTCCATCAATTTGCAAGGGTCGTACTCCACATGTTGGTCGGCCGTTCATGAGCCGGACGCGTCACTTTTAGCAGGCTCCAACTCGCCAAGCATCCGGGAAATGCCGTCGAGTTTACCACCGGTTGTGGCATCCTTCAGCCGAAAACGGAAGCTGTTGGCACCTTCAAGCCGGTACTGGTCCGGTGCGGATTGCACTTTTTTAACCAGAACCAGAGGATCCACCGGTGTCGAGCTGCCAAACTCCAGTCGCGCCCATTCCTTGCCTGCATCCACTTTCACGATGCCCAGGGCTTCCGCCCGTAGGCGAAGTTCGGTCTGGCGGATCAGATTTTTGGCCGGATCCGGTAACAATCCGAACCGGTCAATCATCTCAACCTGAAGTTCTTTTAATGCTTCCGGGCTGTCCACGCTGGCAATGCGCTTGTACAGCATCAGGCGGTTATGGACATCGGGCAGGTAATCCTCCGGGATCAGCGCCGGAATCCTCAGATTCATTTCGGTGCCATGGCTCAGGGGCAGATCGGCGTTGGGTGTCCGGCCCTCTCGGATCGCCTTGACGGCTTCGTCCAGCAGCTGCATGTACAGGGTAAAGCCGATGCTTTCGATCTGGCCGCTCTGTTCCTCCCCCAATAACTCACCGGCGCCCCGGATTTCCAGGTCGTGGGTTGCAAGCATGAAGCCGGCGCCGAGGTCCTGCGCTTCGGAGATGGCATCCAGCCGCTTCTTGGCGTCCGCCGTAATTGATTTCGGCGGTGGCGTGAGCAGGTAGGCGTAGGCCTGGTGGTGCGACCGGCCAACGCGACCCCGAAGCTGGTGCAGTTGGGCCAGGCCGAATTTGTCGGCCCGTTCGATAATGATGGTGTTGGCACTTGGGACGTCGATGCCGGTTTCAATGATGGTTGTGCACACCAGCACGTTGAAGCGCTTGTGGTAGAAATCCGACATGATCTTCTCGAGATCCCGCTCCCGCATCTGGCCGTGGGCGACGGCCACGCGGGCTTCGGGTATCAGTGAACGAAGATCTTCTGCGGTTTTTTCAATGGTGGCCACATCGTTGTGGAGGAAATAAACCTGACCGCCGCGGAGGATTTCCCGCAAGATGGCTTCCTTGACCATGGCGTTGTCTTTCTGGCGCACGAAGGTTTTCACCGAGAGTCGCCGCGCTGGCGGTGTTGCGATAATCGAGAGATCCCGCAGGTGTCCCATGGCCATGTTCAGGGTCCGTGGAATCGGAGTGGCCGTCAGGTTCAGCATGTCCACTTCGGCCCGCAGCGCTTTTAATCTTTCCTTTTGCTGCACACCAAATCGGTGCTCCTCGTCGATAATCACCAGTCCGAGATTCTTGAACTTGATGTCGCCCTGAAGCAGTTTGTGGGTGCCGATAACGATGTCCGCCTTGCCATTTTCCACAGCCTCCAGAGCTTTGTTGGTCTGGCCAACGGTGCGGAACCGGCTGAGCAGTTCAACCTGCACCGGTGTATCCGAGAAACGATCCCGGAAGGATTCGTAATGCTGCTGGGCAAGCAGGGTGGTCGGAACCAGGACCGCCACCTGTTTGCCGGACCAGGTAGCCAGGAATGCTGCGCGCATGGCCACCTCGGTTTTTCCGAAACCCACGTCGCCACACACCAGGCGGTCCATGGGTCGCTCGCTGGTCATGTCCTCGAATACTGACTGGATGGCGACCTGCTGGTCCGGCGTTTCCTCGAATGGGAAGCCTGCGGCAAAGGCGCGATAGGCCTCTTTCGGATCCTCGAAACTGAAGCCCTTGCGCGCTTCCCGGCGGGCGTAGACGTCCAGTAGCTCGGCGGCGGTATCGCGGATTTTCTCCAGGGCTTTCTGCTTGGCAGTGCTCCAGCGATCCGTTCCGAGCTTGTGCAGCGGTGCGTGCTCGGTGTCATTCCCGGCATAGCGGGAAATGAGGTGCAGACTGGAAACCGGCACATAAAGCTTGGAGCCGCCGGCGTACTCGAGCATCAGAAATTCGCTGGCTTCACCCTCGACTGTAATGGTTTCAAGGCCCAGATAGCGGCCAACGCCGTGGTCGATGTGAACCACCGGTGCACCAATCCGCAATTCCGACAGGTCCCGGAAACCGGCATCGTCGGTTTCCGTCGGCTTTTCGCGGCGGCGCCGCTGCAGTACCCGCTCTCCAAACAGGGCCGTTTCTGTAATAAGGGCAACGGAATGCTCCGGCAGCACCAGACCTTGCTCCATCGGTGCAATGGTCATGGCCAGTGGAGTCTCTTTATCCTCAAGAAATGCCTGCCAGCCTGAGAGGGTTTTCAACTCAAGACCCTGTTCGCCAAGATTCTCGATCAGGGCTTCTCGCCGACCGGAAGACTCTGCGCAGATCAGCACATGGCCGTCGAACTCGCCGAGAAAGCGCTTGAGGCGACCGGCAGGATCAGCGGTCCGACCATCCATTGCGATATCCGGCAGGGTTCTTGTCGGGCAATTGACCGAACCGGCGGACTCCTGGCTGTCGGAGGAGATGGTTACCCTCGGGAAGGCTTTCAGATTTCTGAACAGTTCTTCCTGCTGCAGAAACAGGCGAGTGGGCGGCAGGATCGGCCGCAGTCGATCGTGGCGGCGATCCTCGTATCGATTACGGGTTTCGCTGTCAAAGTGGCTGACTGCATCGTTCAGTCCGTCGGCGGTAAAGACGTGGGTTGCCCCTGGCAGGTAGTCGAACAGGGTGGCCGTCTCGTCGAAGAACAGGGGCAGGTAATACTCGATTCCCGGCGGGGTAATGCCGTGTGTGACATCCTGGTAGATCGGCGTGTCCTTGTCGGCATCCGGGAACTGTTCGAACCAGCGGCTGCGAAAGCCGGACCGTGCCTCTTTGTGCCAGGGGAATTCGAATGCAGGCAGCAGCTCGATGCGATCAATCCGGTCGATCGAACGCTGGGTTTCCGGATCGAAGGTGCGGAGGGTCTCGATCTCGTCATCGAACAGGTCAATCCGGTAGGGTTGGTTGGCGCCCATCGGAAAGATGTCCAGTATCGCGCCGCGAACGGCGTATTCGCCGTGTTCGTAGACGTTCTCAGCGTGTCTGTAACCTGCCGCCTCCAGCTGCATTCGCCAGCTTTCAATATCCAGTGACTGTCCCACTTCCAGGAGTAGGGTGTTGCCCTGGAGGTAATTTACCGGCGGCAGCCTGTGCATCAGAGTCCTGGCCGGAACCACCAATACCCCATGGCTGGTTGAGGGAAGGCGGTGCAACGTCCGGATTCGCCGGGAAATGATGTCCTGGTGGGGCGAAAACAGATCGTAGGGCAGGGTCTCCCAGTCTGGGAGAGAAAGCAGTTCCAAGCCGTCCTCGCTGACAGCCGGACCATCCTCTTCCGGGGGCAGGCCAAGAAAGAACCGCATGGCCTGCTCTAGCCGGATGGCATCGGCGGTGCTGCGGGTTATCACCAGAGTAAGACCCTTGTGGGCGCGGGCACTCTCACAGATGGCCAGTGCGTCGCTGCTGCCGTGCAATTGGCCCCATGTTCTGTGATCAGCCGGTCGGGACGGGAATTCCGGGGCAATCATGGATCGGGGAGACGGGCGTGTGCTGGCACCTTGGCTCATGGGCGGTCTGATACTCCTGATGTGGATGTCCGGGAGGCGGTGAGGCGCGTATTCTAACGCTCGGAGGTGACGCTGTCATGGCGGCGCCAGGGCGGCCTCGATCGGTAAAAAAGCAAACCGCATCTATACGAAGGTCATGGCCTGACGTATTTGCGGTCGGCCGGATTAAGTTGGATAATGTGCGCCCAAATTTCCAAGTGCCAACTGCAGAGGTCCAAGCGTGAGTCACGAACAGATCAATCAGTACCTGTCCAACTGGACAGAAAGAGAATCCACTGCGGAAGCCATGATTCCGCTGATCGGCCGCCTCTACCGCAAGAACAACGTGGTTACTTCTGTATACGGCCGCGCCATCATCAACCAGTCGGTTATTGATATCATTCGCGCTCACCGGTTTGTGCGCCAGGTTGAAGACAGCGAACTCTCTGTTCACGACACCCTGCCGATCCTGCAGGCCATGGACAAGCTTGATCTGGGCCGCGCCCACGTGGATATCGGCAAGCTGGCGGTCAAGTTCAAAGAGGAAGGCGGCGACCTGACCGAATTCCTCAAGCGCGAAATCGGCCCGGTAGTTGGGCAGTACGCGGCTCAGTCCGAGGAAGATGCCAACAACGACACCAAAGACGTGGTTCTGTATGGTTTCGGCCGTATCGGTCGCCTGCTGGCCCGCATCCTGATCGAGAAGGCCGGTGGTGGTAACAACCTGCGTCTGCGCGCGATTGTCGTTCGTCAGGGCGGCGCTGAAAATGACCTCGAGAAGCGTGCGAGCCTGCTGCGCCGTGACTCTGTACACGGCCCGTTCGATGGCACCATCACCGTTGATGAAAAAGAGTCCGCTCTGATTGCCAACGGCAACTATATCAAGGTGATCTACTCTGACGGTCCTGACAAAGTGGATTACACAGACTACGGCATCAATAACGCCATTGTTATCGACAACACCGGTAAGTGGCGTGACGAAGCAGGTCTTGGTTTGCATCTGAAATCCAAGGGCGTCAGCCGCGTTATCCTGACCGCGCCGGGCAAGGGTGATATCAAGAACATCGTTTATGGCATCAACAACGACTGGATCACCGACGAAGACAAGATCCTGTCCGCCGCTTCCTGTACCACCAACGCCATCACGCCCGTGCTGAAGGCGATTGAAGACGAGTACGGTATCGAAGATGGCCACGTTGAGACGGTGCACTCCTACACCAACGACCAGAACCTGATCGACAACTACCACAAGGGAAGCCGTCGCGGACGGAGCGCAGCCCTGAACATGGTAATTACCGAGACAGGTGCCGCCAAGGCCGTTGCCAAGGCGCTGCCCGTGCTGAAAGGCAAGCTGACAGGCAATGCCATTCGGGTGCCGACGCCGAACGTCTCCATGGCGATCCTGAATCTCAACCTCAAGAAAGACGTTGATGTGGAAGGCGTGAACGACTATCTGCGGGATATGGCGTTGCATTCAGAGCTGCAGAAGCAGATCGACTTCGTGAATTCCCCGGAAGTGGTTTCCACCGACTTTGTCGGCTCCCGCCATGCCGGCATCGTAGATGCCCAGGCGACAATCGCCAGCGGTAAGCGCCTGATCCTGTACGTGTGGTACGACAACGAGTTCGGTTACAGCGCTCAGGTTATCCGTGTGGTCAATCAGATGGCCGGCGTAAGTTACCCGATCTTCCCCAAACGTGCGAGAGACTGAGCGCATCGCACCGATCCGGTGAAGTAACGGTTCTGAAAACCCCGATGGCACCTGCTGTCGGGGTTTTTGTTTTTAAGGCTGGCCAGTCGGCTCGTTTCGCTGTCGTCGCATAACCCGTTCCGGTTTCTGGTGGAAATAGGATTCCTTAATCTCTATAATTGGCGCGATTTTGGGTACGTCTGGCACTCCGTTTCTCATGGTTTTTCTGGGCCGCAGGTGTCGGACGTTACGAATCCATTGAAAAGTTTCTGATGATTGGATGAGGCTAATGATCAAGATCAAAAAAGGCCTGGATCTTCCCATCAGCGGCGCTCCTGAACAGACCATTACAGACGGCAAACCCGTTCGCCACGTGGCGTTGATCGGTTTTGACTACATCGGCATGAAGCCGACTATGGCTGTGAAAGAGGGAGACCGTGTCAAGCGCGGTACGCTGCTGTTCACGGACAAGAAGACCGAAGGCGTTCGTTATACGTCACCTGCCGCCGGCGTGGTGAAAGAGATTAACCGTGGTGAGCGTCGGGTATTCCAGTCGATCGTCATCGAAATCGATGGCGATGAGGCTGAGACCTTTGCGCGCTACAGCGAAGCGGACCTTGCCGGCCTGGAACGCCAGCAGGTGGTTGACAATCTGGTGGAGTCCGGGCTTTGGACGGCGTTCAAGACGCGCCCGTACAGCAAGGTGCCCGCCATTGATTCCGCGCCCCATTCCATCTTTGTGTCGGTAATGGACACCAATCCGCTGGCAGCGGACCCGACGGTCATCATTGGCGAGAACAGCCAGGCATTCGAGAAAGGCCTCAACCTGCTTACCAAATTGACCGCAGGCAAGGTGTTTGTCACTGGCAAGCCCGGGTCCAACGTGGCGGTTCCCAAAACCGACGCCGTTGAAGTGCATCAGTTCGATGGCAAGCATCCGGCGGGTAATGTTGGTACCCACATCCATCATCTGGATCCGGTATCCGGAAGCAAGACCGTCTGGAGTATCAATTATCAGGACGTCATCGACATCGCCAAACTGTTCGAGTCCGGAGAAGTTCCGGTCGAGCGTATTGTGGCGATCGGCGGCCCCAAGGCCCTGAAGCCCCGTCTGGTGCGTACCCGCCTGGGTGCCAGTCTTGAGGAACTGCTTGAAGGTGAGGTTGCCACAGATTGCGAGATCCGGGCCATTTCAGGCTCCGTTTTCGGTGGTCGTCGCGGTGATGGTCCCTGCGCCTACCTCGGCCGGTTTGCCAACCAGGTATCGGTACTTGAAGAGGGCAACAAGCGTGAGTTCATGGGTTGGCTGTCTCCGGGCCCCAACAAGTTCTCGGTGCTGAACATTTATCTGTCCAAGCTGACCAGTGGCAAGCTTTTCAACTTCACCACTACTACCAATGGTAGTGAGCGGGCAATGGTTCCGGTAGGAGCCTACGAGCAGATCATGCCTCTGGATATTCTCCCGACTCAGCTGCTGCGTTCGCTGATCGTTGGCGACACAGAGATGGCACAGAAGCTTGGTGCTCTGGAGTTGGATGAAGAAGATCTGGCGCTGTGCACGTTTGTGTGCCCCGGCAAATATGAATACGGTCCGATTCTCCGCGAGAACCTGACCCGAATCGAGATCGAGGGCTAATACGATGGCTATCAGACAGTTTCTCGATGGAATCGAGCATCACTTTGAAAAGGGTGGCAAGTACGAGCGCTGGTACGCGCTGTATGAGGCCGTAGATACCATTTTCTACACTCCCGGCAAGGTAACCTCAACCACTGCCCATGTGCGCGACGGCGTTGACCTCAAGCGCATCATGATCACGGTGTGGTTGTGTACTTTCCCGGCGATGTTCTTCGGTATGTGGAACATCGGCTACCAGGCCAACAGTTTCCTGGCTTCCAACCCGGATGCCATGGTTGCTGATGGCGGCCTGCGGACTGCGTTCATTCAGGCACTGGCCATCACCGGTGCCGGTGCTGGTGTATGGGATAATTTTGTTTACGGCATGGCCTACTTCGTACCCATTTACTTCGTGACCTTTGTGGTCGGTGGTTTCTGGGAAGTGCTGTTTGCCACCGTGCGTCGTCACGAAGTGAACGAAGGTTTCTTCGTTACATCGGTACTGTTCGCACTGATCTGCCCGCCCACAATCCCGCTCTGGCAAGTGGCGCTGGGTATCACCTTTGGTGTCGTGATCGGCAAGGAAGTGTTTGGCGGTACCGGCAAGAACTTCCTGAACCCGGCTTTGACCGGTCGTGCGTTCCTGTACTTTGCCTATCCGGCCCAGATTTCCGGTGACACGGTATGGACCGCGGTTGATGGTTTCAGCGGCGCTACGGCACTGAGCTGGGCCGCGAGCGGCGGCCTGGAAGCGCTGGAAGCACAGATTGGCTGGATGAGCGCCTTTGTTGGAACCATCCAGGGTTCCATGGGTGAAACCTCCACGCTGGCGGTGCTGATCGGCGGTCTGATCCTGCTGGCCATGAAGATTGCCAGCTACCGGATTGTCGGTGGTGTGCTGATTGGCATGATTGGTATGTCTCTGCTTCTGAACATCATTGGTTCTGAAACCAACCCGTTCTTCGGTGTGCCGGCGCACTGGCATCTGGTCATGGGCGGCTTTGCCTTCGGTATGATGTTCATGGCAACGGATCCGGTTTCTGCGGCCATGACCAACACGGGTCGCTGGTGCTTCGGTATTCTGGTGGGCGTAATGACCGTATTGATCCGCGTCATCAACCCGGCCTTCCCGGAAGGCATCATGCTGGCCATCCTCTTCGCTAACCTGTTTGCGCCGCTGATGGATCACTACGTGGTTCAGGCCAACATCAAACGGAGGCTTGCTCGTGGCTAAAGCTAAAGAAACTGTCTCCCGCACGCTGGTCGTTGCGCTGGTGCTGAGTATCGTGTTCTCTGTTGTGGTCTCCACGGCAGCAGTTCTGCTTCGCCCGGCCCAGATCCAGAACCAGAACCTGGACATCAAGACCAATATTCTGTCCTCAGCCGGCATGCTGGAGCCAGGCTCCAGCGCCGAGCAGATTGAAGAGGCGTTCGCGCGCTTTGACGTTCGGCTGGTTGATCTGGATACCGGCGAGTTCGTCGAGCCCTCTGCCGTTGGCGTCCAGGATCCGATGAAGTACGACATGTACAAGGCTGCTTCCGATCCTCAGATGTCAACCAACATTCCGTCTTCTGAAGACAAGGCCGGTATCAAACGCCGACCGAATGTTGCCAAGGTCTACACCATGAGCGAAAACGGCCAGATTAACCGCGTGGTTCTCCCGATCCACGGCTACGGGCTCTGGTCCACGCTGTACGGCTTCATTTCTCTTGAGGGCGACCTGAACACCATCGAAGGTCTTGGTTTCTATGCCCATGCGGAAACCCCGGGCCTCGGCGGTGAAGTGGACAACCCGCGCTGGAAGCGGCAGTGGGTTGGCAAGGAAGTCTACAACGAAGACCGTTCCGAGCCTCAGGTGCGACTGGTCAAGGGCGGTGTTAGCGCCGACGCGCAGGACAAGGAGCATAAGGTTGATGCTCTCTCCGGTGCGACACTGACAAGCCGCGGCGTTGAGCAACTGGTTAATTACTGGATGGGCGACCGCGGGTACGCGCCGTTCCTGCAAAAACTTCGTGAAGGGGAGGTCTGATCATGGCAGATGCATCAGCCAAACAGGTTCTCTTCGAACCGATCTTCAGCAATAACCCGATTGCCCTGCAGATCCTGGGCATCTGTTCAGCGCTGGCGGTAACCACCAGCATGAACGTTACTCTCGTTATGTGTGCAGCGGTTATTGCCGTTACCGCATTTTCCAACCTCGCGGTGTCGCTGGTACGCACCCAGATTCCGGGTAGTATCCGGATCATCGTGCAGATGACCATTATTGCGTCACTGGTAATCGTGGTTGACCAGGTGCTCAAGGCCTACGCCTACGAGATTTCCAAGCAGCTCTCGGTGTTCGTTGGTCTGATTATTACCAACTGTATCGTTATGGGCCGCGCGGAAGGCTTCGCCATGAAGAATGGCCCCTGGCTGAGCTTCCTGGACGGCGTTGGTAACGGTCTGGGTTACTCCGTACTCCTGATCTTCGTTGCCTTCTTCCGTGAGCTTCTGGGTGCCGGCTCCCTGTTCGGTGTCTCCCTGATGCCGGTGGTCAACGAAGGTGGCTGGTACATTCCGAACGGTCTGCTGCTGCTGCCGCCGAGCGCGTTCTTCATCATCGGTCTGGCTATCTGGGGTCTGCGGACCTGGAAGCCGGAGCAGGTTGAAGAGCCGGACTACAAAATGTCACGTCATGTCGCCAAGGAGGCCTTCTGATGGAACACTATATCAGTCTGATTCTGAAGGCGATTTTCGTTGAGAACATGGCGCTGGCCTTCTTCCTCGGGATGTGTACCTTCCTGGCCATCTCCAAGAAGATCGAGGCTGCGACCGGTCTTGGTATTGCCGTGGTGGTGGTACTGACCGTCACCGTTCCGGTGAATAACCTCCTGTACAACAGCATTCTGCGCGAAGGTGCCCTGGAGTGGGCAGGCCTGCCTAATGTGGACCTGAGCTTCCTCGGATTGCTGACGTATATCGGTGTAATCGCGGCGATTGTCCAGATCATGGAAATGGTTCTGGACAAGTATATCCCGGCGCTCTACGCCGCCCTGGGTGTGTTCCTGCCACTGATCACGGTGAACTGCGCCATCCTGGGTGCCTCGCTGTTCATGGTGGAGCGCGACTACACCTTTGGCGAGAGTGTGGTGTATGGCTTTGGTGCCGGCCTCGGCTGGGCACTGGCAATCATCGCCCTGGCGGGTATCCGCGAGAAGCTGAAGTACAGTGACGTTCCGGAAGGCCTCCGTGGCCTGGGTATCACCTTCATTACTGTTGGTCTGATGTCCCTGGGCTTCATGTCCTTCTCCGGCATCTCACTGTAATTCACCCGGTGATTCGGTTTAACGAAAAGGCGAGACCATGAATACAGAAATTATTCTCGGCGTGGTCATGTTCACCGTTATCGTTCTGGCCCTGGTCGCAGTGATTCTTGCGGCCCGGTCCAGGCTGGTAAGCACCGGTGATGTGACCATTGAGATCAACGATGATCCCGAACACACGCTGAAGACCGAAGCCGGCGGCAAGCTGCTCGGTACTCTGGCGAACAGTGGTATTTTCCTGTCCTCTGCCTGTGGTGGCGGCGGTACCTGTGCGCAGTGCAAGTGCAAGGTGCTGGAAGGCGGCGGTGCCATGCTGCCAACGGAAAAGACCCACTTCACCAACCGTGAAGAAAAAGAAGGCTGGCGCCTGTCCTGCCAGGTTCCTGTAAAACAGGATATGAAGGTCGAAGTGCCCGAAGAGTTCTTCGGCGTCAAGAAGTGGGAATGTGAGGTTGTCTCCAACCACAACGTGGCCACCTTCATCAAGGAACTCGTACTCAAGCTGCCTGAAGGCGAGGAAGTGGACTTCCGTGCCGGCGGTTATGTTCAGCTCGAGTGCCCTCCCTACGAAATCGACTTCAAGGATTTCGATATCGAGGAGGAGTTCCACGAGGATTGGGACAAGCACAATATCTGGCGCTACAAAGCCATTAACAAGGAGGAGACCATCCGGGCCTATTCCATGGCTAACTATCCGGAAGAGAAGGGTGTTCTCAAGTTCAACATCCGTATCGCCACGCCGCCTCCGGGCACCGATCACCCGCCGGGTATCATGTCCAGCTACGTGTTCAACCTGAAGCCGGGTGACAAGGTTACCGTTATGGGGCCGTTCGGTGAGTTCTTCGCCAAGAAGACTGACGCTGAAATGGTGTTCATCGGTGGTGGTGCCGGTATGGCGCCCATGCGTTCCCACATCTTCGATCAGCTCAAGCGCCTGAATTCCAAGCGGAAGATCAGCTTCTGGTACGGTGCTCGAAGCGTTCGGGAAATGTTCTATGTGGAAGATTTCGACGGGCTGCAGGAAGAGAACGACAACTTCGAGTGGCACGTGGCGCTCTCCGACGCATTGCCCGAGGATAACTGGGAAGGGCCTACTGGCTTCATCCATAATGTGTTGTACGAGAACTATCTGAAGGACCATCCGGCTCCGGAAGACTGTGAGTACTACATGTGTGGGCCCCCAATCATGAACGCTTCCTGCATCAAGATGCTCAAGGACCTTGGTGTTGAGGATGAAAACATCATGCTGGATGACTTCGGAGGCTAAGCAGTCCTGATGACATCCCGCATGGTACGACCCGCCAGGGTGGCCCTGGCCAGTGCTTTTACGGCGCTGGTCTTTGCCGCGCTGGCGGGTTGTTCGTTTGAGCCAGAAGAAAAAATCTGGGAAATCTCCGGCCCTGTTTTCGGCACCAGTTACCACATTAATGTCGTATTGACCGAGGATCAGGAGAGGCTTGAAACTCTGGCCAGTGGCATTGACGAGGTGCTTGAAGACGTAGACGCATCAATGTCGACCTGGCGTGACGATTCCGAGCTGTCCCGTTTCAACCAGCGAACCGATCAATCTGGATGGGTTCCCGTTTCAGCAGGGCTGTTCGAGGTTCTTCAAAAAGCCAATGAGATTTCCCGGCTGACCGATGGCGCCTTCGATGTAACGATTGGCCCGGTAGTGAATCTATGGGGATTCGGGCCCCAGGCGCGGCCGGAAAAGACGCCGTCTGAAGAATCGCTTTCGACGGTTCTGGCGGCCACTGGTTTCGAGAAGCTGGAACTTCAGGCAGATCCGCCTGCCGTACGTGCAACACCACCGCAATATGTGGACCTGTCGGCCATTGCCAAGGGCTATGGTGTGGATGCGGTAGCCCGCTTTCTGGAAAGTGAAGGGGTAGAGGCGTATCTGGTGGAAATCGGCGGAGAAGTGCGGGTCAATGGCAGGAAGCCGGATGGCAGCACCTGGCGCCTGGCCATCGAACAGCCGGTATCCGAGAGGCGCGAGGTAAATCGGGTGGTGGCGCTGGAATCCCGCGCTATGGCAACATCGGGTGACTATCGTAATTATTACGAATCGGACGGGCGTCGCTATTCCCATACAATAGACCCCGAGACGGGTAAGCCGATAGCCCACAAGCTGGCGTCGGTCACCGTTATTGCAGACGACTGTATGACAGCGGACGCTTTGGCGACCGGCTTTAATGTGATGGGCTACGAGCGGGCCAATGAGCTCGCGGTGAGGGAAAATATCCCGGCCTATTTTATTGTCAGGACGGAACAGGGCTTCGAGACGCACCAGACGCCCGCTTTTTCGTCCTACGTGACTCAATGAGGGGAGGGCAACATGGGTACCTTTCTTTTGGTTCTGCTTATTGTAGTGCTGCTGGTTGCAGCCATGTCCATTGGCGTAATTCTGGGCCGCAAGCCCATCAGTGGAACCTGCGGTGGTATTGGCGCTCTTGGTATCAGCCAGTCCTGTGACATCTGCGGCGGCAATACCCAGAAGTGCGAAGAGGAAAATGAGCGGTTGGCTAACGAGGGTAAGGAGCCCGAAGCTCTGGCCTACGACGCCAGCAAGCAATGATCTGTTTCTGACAATTACAATCATCTTTTCACGACGTAGATAAGGAGTCACTGCGCGCATGGCAGAACATCATTACGACGTCGTCGTTATCGGCGCCGGTCCGTCCGGCGAAGGCGCGGCGATGAATGCGACGAAACACGGCAAACGTGTCGCGATCATCGAGGATAAGCCTACCGTCGGCGGGAACTGCACTCACTGGGGCACCATCCCCTCCAAAGCGCTGCGCCACTCCGTCAAACAGATCATTACTTTCAACACCAACCAGATGTTTCGGGATATCGGAGAGCCTCGCTGGTTCTCCTTCCCCCGTGTGCTCCAGAACGCGCAGAAGGTCATCGGCAAGCAGGTCAAGCTCAGGACCCAGTTCTATTCCCGCAACCGGGTCGATCTGATCAACGGCCGGGCTTTTTTCGTAGACCAGAACCGCATTGAAGTTCGTGGCAGCAAGTCGTCGGAAACCCTGCACTTCAAGCAGGCGATCATCGCCACCGGTTCCAGGCCCTATCTGCCGCCCGACGTGGATTTCCGTCACCACCGGATCTACAACTCGGACACCATTCTGAACCTCTCCCATACTCCCAGAACCCTGATTATCTATGGCGCCGGGGTTATCGGTTCAGAATATGCCTCGATTTTTGCCGGGTTGGGCGTGAAGGTGGACCTGATCAATCCGGGTAGCCGCTTGTTGTCGTTTCTGGATGACGAAATTTCCGACGCCCTGAGTTACCACCTGCGCAATAACGGTGTTCTGGTGCGCCACAACGAGCAGTATGAATCCGTTGTGGGGGATGACCACGGTGTGGTGCTATCGCTGCAGTCCGGCAAGAAGATCCGTGCAGATGCATTCCTGTGGTGTAATGGACGCAGTGGTAACACCGAGAAGCTGGGTCTGGAAAATATTGGCCTGGTGCCCAACGGCCGGGGCCAACTGGCCGTTGACGAGCATTACCGGACCGAGGTGGAAAACATCTACGCTGCGGGCGACGTGATCGGCTGGCCGAGTCTGGCAAGCGCCGCCTATGACCAGGGCCGTTCGGCATCGTCAGATATTGTGGACGATGAGTACTTCCGGTTTGTGTCAGATGTGCCGACGGGCATCTACACCATTCCGGAAATCAGTTCCGTCGGAAAAACCGAGCGGGAACTGACCGAAGCGAAGGTGCCCTACGAGGTTGGACAGGCGTTCTTCAAGGACCTGGCTCGAGCTCAGATCACCGGGGAAGCGGTCGGCATGCTGAAAATCCTGTTCCATCGGGAGACCCGTGAGATTCTGGGTATACACTGTTTCGGTGACCAGGCGGCGGAAATCGTCCACATCGGCCAGGCGATCATGAATCAGGAAGGAGAGGCCAACTCTCTGAACTACTTCATCAATACCACGTTCAACTACCCGACCATGGCGGAAGCCTACCGGGTTGCCGCATTGAACGGCCTGAACCGGATTTTCTGAGGGTTGACTCAAGACGGGGTCCGATGAAGGCTTTCATCTGACCCCAGGCTCATCGTCGCGGGTTTATCCCGCGGTCAGCGCTCCGCTGCTCGAAGACACGCCTTCGTGACTCTGTGGCAGCGATAGGGCGTACCTTGCCCTGTTATCGAAAAAGATCCGGGTGCTGGTGGGGAAGTCCGTGATGATGCTGTCCACGCCCATCTCCTCCAGTAGCAGCATGTCGTGGATCCGGTTCACGGTCCACGTAGATACATGCATTCCCCGCCGATGGGCCTGTTCAACCAGCGTTTTCGAGCATAGCTTCCAGTTGATGCACAGGTACTCGCAACCAAGTCTTCCAGCAACACTGAGTGGGCGCGGGAACTTGCGTTCTGCCACCAGGCCAATACGGATATTCGTGTTCCTCCTCCGGATCTGTTTCAGGAACCAGGTATCCGAAGAGGTTATCGCCACCGTCTGGTACAGGTTGCGACGCTGTATCACCTCGGTCAGGCGGTTGCTCAGGATGTTCAGCCGCTGGCGCGTATCCTTCTTCACTTCCAGTTGCAGATGTTCGAGATCGTCGAACTGATCGAGAAGGTCTTCCAGTGCCGGAATGCCGGTTGGTGTGGGCCAGGAGCTGGTGTTGCGCCGTGCGTCCATGGCGGCCAGCTCAGCTGCGGTATACTGGCTGACACTGCCTTTCTGGCTGGTGGTCCGGTCGACTGAAAGGTCATGAACCAGAACCGGCTTGCCATCCTTTGAAAGCACCAGATCCAGCTCGAAATGCCGTATGCCATGCCGATAAGCATGAACAAACCCGGGGAGGGTGTTTTCCGGGGCCTCTCCCTTTGCGCCCCTGTGTCCGTAGACAATCATTCCGCTGTGTCATCCTTTAGCCGCTGATAAATGGCCTGACGCTTTTTCCAGGTGTCGTGGCACAGGCGAATGTCTTCCAGATACGCCGGCAATTCGTGCATGAGCAAGGCCTGGGGACCATCCACAAGCGCTTTTTCCGGTTTGGGATGGAAATCCACCAGCACCATATTGGCACCAGCAATCACGCCCTGGGCCGTTGCGTGCATGACATCGAGAATGCCGTCCGGAGACTGTTCTCGGCTGCCAACCGAGTGGGACGGGTCCACGCATACCGGCATACGGGTGAGGCGTTTGACCGCCGGCACATGGGCGAAATCCACCATGTTCCGGTGGGGTTGGCCGGCCTCGGTTTTCATGCCCCTGAGGCAGAAAATCACGTTGGCGTTGCCTTCGCTGGCCAGGTACTCGGCGGCGTTCAGGGACTCATTCAGGGTAATCCCGAATCCTCGCTTGAGCAGCACCGGGTAGGTGCTCTGGCGGCCAATGGCCTTCAATAGCTCGAAGTTCTGGGTGTTACGGGTGCCCACTTGCAGCATCACGCCGGTGGGACGGCCGAGCTTTTCCAGGCAGGTGTCGATTTCCTCGATGTGGCTCTCATGGGTGATTTCCATGGCAATCACCTTGATGCCGTGTTTGCCAGCCTTCTCGAACACCCAGGGCAGGCAGCCCTTGCCGTGGCCCTGGAACGAATAAGGGTTGGTACGCGGCTTGTAAGCCCCCATTCGGGTGCAGACTTCGCCATTGTCCTCGAGGGCCTGCATCATCAACTCGACATGCTCGGGCACATCAACGGCGCACAGGCCGGCAAATATGTTCAGATTGGACTGATTGAACTCCACACCGTTGTAGGTGAAGCCGCTTTGCCGGCGATCATCCCGGTGGCGGCCGAGAATGCGGTAGTCGTCCGAAATGCGAATAGCCCGCTCAACCGCAGGCAGGGCCTCGATTTCTTCCTTGTTCAGGGGCTTGGTGTCACCAAGAAGATAGATTTCGGTCAGCCTCTGGGTTGCACCCTGGACCTCATGAACCCGAACCGTGACATTCGGAAGGTTCTCGAGGTAATGCATGGTCTGCCGGTATTCTTCGCTGTCCAGAGCGGTATTCGGATGAAGAATCGCTAACATGCTGTCTCCTTTTAAGAACCGGCGTCTTGCGCCCGGTGCCGCGCCTGCATGAACTCCCGGTGATTAAGATGCAGCAGGTCTGCCATGCGGCGAATAAGATGTTCCTCGTACTTGTCGATGCGCCCGTCCGCAAAGGCCACCCGCCAGATACTCTCAAGCAGGGCCTGCTTACCCTCCTGGTCGAGGTGCTCGTTTATCTGGCCGGTGAATTCATAGAGCGACGTGGCATCGTCGGCGTGGTCCAGGGCATCCTGCAGAATCTCTTCGGCTTCGGCACGGGTTACCTGGTGCGCTTCCACCGCGCCATCGACAATGGCCTGCAGCTCGCGCTCGTCCTCGTGCTGGTCGATCCGCGAAACCTGAACCATCAAAGCGGTTGCAGCCACGGCCAGTTGGTGAGAATCCGGCTTCTCGCTCTCAGCTTCCGGTGCCGCAAACAGTTTTTTCAGGCTCTCGATCATGATCCGACTGTCCTAATCCTGTGTTTGGTTCGAGGCGATGGTTCAGGCAGCTTTGGCCAGTTGTCGGACCCGGTTTTCCAGCTCTATCTGGTCGGCCGTGAACCGGCGAATGCCATCGGCCAGCTTCTCGGTTGCCATGGCGTCTTCATTGGATTCCCAGCGGAACAGCTTCTCGTCGATGGTGCCAAACTGATCCGGTGAGCGGGCAGTGTCGGCGACCAATCGACGCGGCAGATCGCCCTGGTCGTCCTGCAACTCCTGAAGGAGGGCCGGGCTGATGGTCAGGCGGTCGCAGCCTGCCAGCATTTCTATTTCGCCGGTATTGCGGAAGCTGGCCCCCATCACCACTGTGTTAAATCCGTTGGCCTTGTAGTAATTGTAGATGCGGGAGACTGAGAGCACCCCCGGATCTTCTGCCGCCGGGAAGCTGTCCCGGCCGGTGCTGGCCAGGTGCCAGTCCAGAATCCGGCCAACAAAGGGTGAAATCAGGAACGCACCGGCCTGGGCGCAGGCGGCGGCCTGGATGAAGGAAAACAGCAGCGTGAGGTTGCAGCGAATGCCTTCCTTCTCCAGTTGCTCGGCAGCCCGGATACCTTCCCAGGTGGAAGCAATCTTGATCAGCACGCGGCTGGTGTCGACGCCTTGTTTGTCATACAACTCCACCAGGCGACGTGCGCGTTCCAGGGTACCTGCTGTGTCGAAGGACAGGCGGGCATCAACCTCGGTGGAAACCACACCCGGAATCAGGTTCAGGATTTCCCGGCCGGCAAGCACGGCCAACATATCGGTGGCCATGGTCAGCTGCTCGGCGTCTGAGCCGCCATGCCGCCGCGCCTCTGCCACAGCTTTGTCCAGCATGGGTCGATACGCGTCCGAGGCGGCCGCCTTGAGTAGCAGGGACGGATTGGTGGTGGCATCTTCCGGCCGCCACTTTGCGATAGCTTCAATATCGCCGGTATCCGCCACCACCGTGGTCATGGTTTTCAGTTGGTCGAGCTTGCTGGTCATTCGTCCTGTCGTCCCGGTTGATCTGTTATTGGTGCGCCCGAATCCCGGGCACTGGCTATACGCCTACAATAACGGGCTGCTCTGACAGGAACAAGACAACAAAAGGTATGGTGGCAATTGCCCGCGATTAAGCTTCCGCAATCTCCGGCACAGCCGGTTCACGAACCTTTTCCAGGGCTGTCTCGATAACTTCCAGGCCAGCGCCGGATTTATGGGCATTCTCGCTGATGTAGCGACGGAACTGCCGACCGCCAGGCTGGCCGTGGAACAGGCCCAGCAGGTGTCGGGACATGTGAGTGAGGAATACGCCCCGCTCAAGCTCGCTCCGGATAAACGGAAGCATGGCCCGAAGCGCCTGATGCCGTGTTTCCACCGGCGCCTCCTGCCCGAAAAACTCCGGATCTACGCCCGCCAGCAGCCAGGGGTTGTGGTACGCCTCCCGGCCCAGCATAACGCCGTCAGTATGTACCAGATGCTCATGACACTCCTCGAAGGTCTTGATGCCGCCGTTGATAATGATTTCCAGGTGCGGGTATTTCGCTTTCAGCCGGTAGACCCAGTCGTATTTAAGCGGAGGGACTTCCCGGTTCTCCTTGGGGCTCAGGCCTTCAAGAATCGCGATTCGGGCGTGCGCGATAAAGGTCCGGCAGCCTGCTTCGGATACTTTTTCCACGAATTCGCAGAGATCGTCCCAGGACTCCCGCCCATCAATACCGATTCGATGCTTCACGGTGACTGGCAGGTCGGTAGCCTCAATCATGGCGCGCACGCCCTCTGCCACCTTGTCCGGGTGGCCCATCAGGCAGGCGCCAATCATGTTGTTCTGAACCCGATCGCTGGGGCAACCTACGTTCAGGTTAACCTCATCAAACTCGTATTGCTGGGCCAGCCTGGCGCAGTGGGCAAGCTCACCGGCATCGCTACCGCCGAGTTGAAGGGCAAGCGGGTATTCGGCCTCATCGTGGCGCAGGAACCGTGCCGTGTCGCCATGGATCAGTGCTCCGGTGGTGACCATTTCAGTGTAGAGTAGGGTGTGCCGGCTAAGCTGGCGCGCCAGGTAGCGGTAATGGCTGGTGGTCCAATCCATCATCGGGGCCACGCAGAAGCGGCGGGAGAGGCCCGATTCGGTCATTGCGGTGGCTTGTGATGGTATTGCTGGCATTACGGTTACCTGATCAACTGAATGGCGTGTGCGGCTAATCGTTACGTTGCCGAATGAGCGCTAGTTTAACAGGGTTGGCCAGCAGATTTCCGTAGGGCTTTGGCGAAATGGCTAACCCATATCCTCGAGCAGTGATCTGCACACCGGAAATTGGGAATGATCAAAGGAACCCGGGTGCAGTAGGAAGTTGCCAGTAGTGAGTTGTACAACAAAATAGAATGAGTCTCCCCTTGATCCGCCTAGCATTCGTTCGAGAATGCTCACGTCTCGGCGAACGAGGGTGCCGGTGAACTCAACAGCCGATTCAGACAGCATACGGTTATCGTTCGGGATATCGACGTCGAAAATCGAGCCCTTGAAACCATGGCGCAATGCGAGAATCGTATCCATGCCGTCGCTCCGCGGGCCAGCGACCACGAGGAACAGTTCGCCGCTGCCGGTGAGATCAAGAAGTTCACTCGCTGTAAGGGTTTGTGCCTTCGTGCAATCCGGATAAATTTCCAGGTGTGGATTCAACCAGCCAGCGGAGCCGGTGGCTGAAAACGCCAGTAAGATTGCCAGGAAGGTTGAAAGTGCAGCGGCCTTTATGGGCCATGTATAGTTCATAACGCGTTCCTTGCGTTGGAGTGTTTAAACAAAGGGTGTGATCAACGCAATTTACAGATAACGTTGATCGGATTCATCTGGCAGTGATCTCGAAAGGAAAAGGAACCTTGACCAAATCCATTTTCATTACCGGTGCAGGTGCCGGAATTGGCCTGGAAACAGCACGTCTGTTCGCCTCAAAAGGTTGGTTTGTCGGTGCAGCAGACCGGGATCAAAAAGCCCTCGAGAGTCTCCAGACCGAACTGGGTGAGAGAGTATGCTCCACTCATGTCGCCGATGTAACTGATGAAAAGACTGTCGCCGGGGCCCTGTCAGAATTCGCTGAACTGACCGGGGGAGCCATCGATGCACTGCACAATAACGCCGGTATTTTGAAAGTAGGTCCCTTTGAAAGCCTTGATATTCAGGATCATCGCGCGATCGTTGAAATCAATGTGATTGGCCTGATGAATGTTCTGCACGCTGCCTTTCCTTACCTCAAGGCTGCCTCCGGGGCGGTGGTTGTTAACATGAGTTCTGCCTCAGCGGCGTATGGCACACCGGATTTCGCCTCCTATTCCGCCAGCAAGCACGCGGTTCGGGCCATGACAGAGGCCCTGGATATCGAATGGGAAGTGCATGGCATTCGCGTCTGCGACCTGATGCCGCCTTTTGTGAATACGGGTATGGTTCAGGCCAATGCCGGAGCGTCGCGTTTGTTCGATAGCCTGGGGGTTAACCTGGCGCCGTCTGAGGTTGCCGCTGAGGTCTGGAAGCAGGTGTGCTCCCCGCAACTTCACAGGCCAGTTTCCAATCAGTTCAAAATCCTCTGGCCGATTGCCCGTTCGTCGCCCGCGGCAGTGACTCGTGCCGTTATGAAAAAACTGCGCCGGAGTTGATGACTATGCCCCTGATGGTGCAGGCCCTGTTGCCCGTGTTTGTCCTGATCATGCTCGGGCATGTATTCCGGCGTATTGATTTCCCCGGCGGCGATTTCTGGCCCCAGGCAGAGCGGTTTACCTACTACGTGCTGTTCCCGGCGATGCTGGTTTTCAAGCTGGGGCAGGCGCGGTTGCCGGCCTCCGCCTATGGCGATATTGCCTTGCTGATCGGTGCCATGTTGATTGCGATGACGCTGGTTCTGGTAGTGGCGCAGTGGTTCTGGCGCTGGTCCGGTCCGGTTTTCTCTTCGGTTTACCAGGGGGCTATCCGGTTCAACTCCTATGTGGGGCTGGCCGCGGGCGGCATGCTACTGGGGGATGAGGGGCTCTCGCTGACGGCGATTGCGGTGGCCATCATGGTGCCGTTGCTGAACCTGCTGTGCATCCTGATGTTTTCGCTGGTGGCCACGGAAGGGCCGGTGAGGTTGGTGCCAGTGTTCAAGGCAATTGTCACCAATCCGCTGATTGTTGGCTCGGTGATCGGGGTGGTCTGGAGTTTCTTCGAGATCGGATTCCATCCGCTGATCGGCGGTATTCTCGAGCCGCTCAGTAATCTGGCGTTGCCGATGGGGTTGATGACGGTCGGCGCCGGGCTTCAACTGAAAGCCCTGCGAGGCGCCTCCCTGCCGTTTATTGTTTCATCCGCCTTGAAGCTGGTCGGGTTTCCGATGATGACGGCGGGACTGGCATTGTTGCTGGGTCTTGAGGGAATGATGGTGCAGGTGGCGGTTCTGTTGGCGGCGCTTCCCACGGCCACTTCGGCCTACATTCTGGCCCGACAGCTTGGTGGTGATGCCCCTCTTATGGCGGGCATCATCAGCGGCCAGACCTTGCTGGCCATCGTCACCATTCCGTTAATGCTCAGTATTCTCTGGTAGGCACTTGAGCACTGCGTCGACAATGCTGTGCTGGAAGTTGTTGTAGCCCTCGGCCGTTGATTCGATATCGGTGGCAAGGGGGTCCCAGGTGCTGAAGGTGACGTCCAGATTCTCGGTGATCGAGCGCCACCACTGCCGGTTGAACTGCGGTTCGGTCAGCAGGCAAGGGTGGGTGGCGTTGCGCAGTTTTTCCTGAACCTCTGCGATATGGCGCGCCCCAGGCGACAGCTCCGGGTTCAATGTCAGAACGCCCTCGAGTTTCAGATCATAGTGTTCGGCAAACCGGGTGAAGGCTTCGTGATAGGCAAACAGGCTGATGTCGTGCGCCGGCGCAAGGCGTTCGCGAATGCTGGCATCGGTTTCCCGGACGCTGTCTTTGAACTGCTCGAAATTCCTGTTCAATGCGGCCGTGTCAACGCCGTCCAGTGCTGAAAGGGCATCGCGGATCGTCTCGGCCATTTCAAGGGCCAGCTCCGGGTCCAGCCAGATGTGCGGGTCCTCTCCCTCACCGTGATCGTGGCCGTGACCTTCGACGTGATGATCCTCCTCTTTTTCCTCCTCTGCCTCATGAACATGCCCGTGGTGCCCGTCCTGAGCGTGGTCGCCATGGCTGTCTTCTCCCGATCCGTTCTCGGCATCCATCAGAGCGACAGTCCGGCTGCTGAATTCCTGCCCGGTCAGAAGGCGATTGAGGAAGGTTTCCATATCGGGTCCCACCCAGAAAATCACGTCGGCGTTCTCCAGTGCCCGACGCTGGGATGGCTTCATGGTGTAGTTGTGGGGGCTGGAGCCGGGTGGGACGAGGCTGGTTGTCTGCATGTCTTCCGTGGCGATCGCACTGACAATCAGCTCCACCGGCTTGATGGAAGTAACGATACGGGTCTCGGCCTGCAGGGCGCCGCTGATTAAGAAGGTGCTGGCACCGACTGCCAGAGAAAATGCTTTTCCAGTAATGCTCATGATAAAGAAGATCCTGCGATGCAATGATGTAATGTTATAATATAACAAATCGGTGTGGAGTCGGCAAAAGAAACTTTCTACGGGGATATTCTGGTGCGTTCGTTAACTGCATGATCATGCGAAACCGGGCGATGGCCGGTATAATGCCCGTTTTCCCTAACGGCCACCGATTTTTCAGGAAGGTTTCATGACTGTACGTACCCGAATTGCTCCGTCACCAACCGGTGACCCTCACGTTGGTACCGCCTACGTGGCCCTGTTTAACCTGTGTTTTGCCCGTCAGCACGGCGGCCAGTTCATCCTGCGTATTGAAGACACCGACCAGGCCCGCAGCACTGCGGAATCCGAGCAGGACATTCTCAAGGCGTTGCGCTGGCTCGGTCTGAACTGGGATGAAGGCCCCGACGTGGGTGGTCCTCACGGCCCCTATCGCCAGTCCGAGCGCAAGCACTCCTACCGTCAGTACGCTGAAGACCTGGTAACGGCCGGGCATGCGTTTTACTGCTTCCGTACACCGGAAGAGCTGGAAGCCATCCGCGAAGAACGCAAGGCCCAGGGCCTGAATCCGGGCATCAAGGGCGATCTGGAGTTGCCCGAGGATGAAGTGAAGCGCCGCCTCGAAGCAGGTGAGCCATACGTGATTCGCATGAAGGTGCCCGATGAAGGCATCTGCGAAATCGACGACATGCTTCGCGGCACCATCGAAATCGACTGGGCCCAGGTGGATTGCCAGATCCTGCTCAAATCCGACGGCATGCCCACCTATCATCTGGCCAACGTGGTTGATGATCATCTGATGGAAATCACCCATGTTTTGCGGGGGGAGGAGTGGATCAACTCGGCGCCCAAGCACAAGCTGCTGTATCAGTACTTTGGCTGGGATATGCCGGTGCTGTGTCACCTTCCGCTGCTTCGCAACCCGGACAAGAGCAAGCTGTCCAAACGCAAGAACCCCACCAGTATCAATTTCTATGAGCGCATGGGATTTCTGCCGGAGGCCGTGACCAACTATCTCGGGCGCATGGGCTGGTCCATGCCCGACGAGCGGGAAAAGTTCACCCTGGATGAAATGATCGAGAACTTCGACATCCAGCGTGTGTCTCTCGGTGGCCCGGTCTTTGACGTGGAGAAGCTCCGCTGGCTCAACGGCCAGTGGCTGCGTGAAGAGCTGACTGGAGAGCAGTTCATGGAGCGTATGCGCCAGTGGTGGTTCAATGAGGACGCCCTGCGCGCCCTGGTGCCTCACGTAAAGGGCAGGGCAGAGGTATTCTCGGACGTGGCCCCCATGGCCCAGTTCATGTTCTCCGGCATGCTCAACCTCAAGCCGGAAGACTTTGCCCACAACAAGCTGGAAGAGGCGCAGGTCAAGCGGGTCCTGCAGTTTACGCTCTGGAAGCTTGAAGCCCAGCGTCACTGGAGTAAGGAGACCATCTTCGCGGACATCAAAGCCCTGGCCAAAGCGATGGACCTGAAGATGGGTGATTTCATGTTTTCCATCTTTGTGGCGGTGGCCGGTACGCCGAATTCATGGTCGGTAATGGATTCCATGGCGCTGCTGGGCCCGGACATGACCCGTTCAAGGCTTCGGCATGCCCTGGAAGTGATGGGTGGATTCTCCAAGAAGGAAACCAAGAAGGTGGAAAAGGAATACGCGGCTCTGGGTATTCATTAACCGCTTTGTTGAATTAATAAACGGCTTGAACAGGGATGTTCAGAAAACTGAAAAAAAGTGTGTTTAAGAGGTTGACGCCCATAGGGCGGATCCTTAATATACGCAGCCGTTGAGGGGCCATAGCTCAGCTGGGAGAGCGCAACACTGGCAGTGTTGAGGTCGGCGGTTCGATCCCGCCTGGCTCCACCAATTTCTAGTCCCCTTCGTCTAGTGGCCTAGGACTCCGCCCTTTCACGGCGGCAACAGGGGTTCGAACCCCCTAGGGGACGCCAATACGGCTTGAAGGTTTAGTCCACCGGAAAGCCATCAAAAAAACCGCCTTCGGGCGGTTTTTTTGTGCCTGTAAATTTGGGGTCAGAAGAAAAGTTCTTCTGACCCCGTTTTCATCTGACCCCGCATTCACATCTGACTCCGGATTTATTCAGCGCTCGGCAATGGCACCCTTGCCAACACCTTCATAGGCCTTCACCCGGATGGTGTCTGTCGCAAACTCCACCTTTAACTTGTCGGCCATGTGGGCTGCAATCAGTTCCACGGTGGTGTCCGTATCCAGCATGTACACCCGCTCCTCAGGCAGGGTCAGCGCAAACTCGCCCTGGTTGGCCTCGTATTCGAAAGTGACGTAGCGAACGTCGTCTTCGCCCACATGGCGCCGCACCACATCTTCCTCGGAGCCCACGTAAATATCCCGCCAGAGCTTGGCCCATTGACGTTCCAGGTCGTAATCGCGGTGGCCGTTACGATCGATACGTATCGGTGAGCGATGGCCGTGGGCGATGCGCTGGCAGTTGCCCAGATGTTTTTTCAGTCCGTGCACGTAGTGATAGTAGGCTCCGTCGATCTCCTCTTCCCGGAGGTTGATCTCAACGGAAATCACGTTGGCCGGAAGCACCGCCTTGATTTCCTGTTCCAGCAGCGAGGCAACTGCTGAGGGCACAACCCGGTCGGCAGATAGCCAGACGATAGCTTCGTCCGGCGAGCGGTGAATGATCTGGCTGCCATCGGTGAGTGCCCAGGTAAAGGTGTCTGGCTGTTCCTCGTGCCAGGACAGTCCCTGGTAGCCGCGGGGAATCACCAGGCGATGGTCGACACGCTCATCGATCACCCGCTTGATGGTGCGTTTTACGTTGCTGAAATCGAACACCATGCCCTGTTCGTCCAGCTCCCCGCCAAGCACCACATCCGCAATCCAGCTCTCACCCACCAGTCCCCGGGTCGGGTCCAGATAGGCGAAATCGATAACGGTCAGGTTGTCTACAAACAGATGGTTCATCAAATTTCCAGGCGGGTGCGGTTGATTGATGGCCGAATTCTAGCAAAAATCACTGAATACAGCAGTCTGGCAATGTGCCAGCGCTCCATTTCTTTCTGGGCAGCGGTCATCATCTTAAACTTCGACAAGCGCAACGATCAGCATTTCCCGGTACTGATACTGGCTGCCGGTGCCTCCACCCGTATGGGTCGGCCAAAAGCCCTGTTGTCCCCGGTGTCCGGCAACCCGGCAGACACGGATTCCCGCAACCATACGCTTCTGGATGTAGCCATTGGCCAGGGCCGGATATTGAGTCCGGATGTCCGGGTAGTGTGCGGGGCCTGGTACCCCCTGATCCGGTTTCGTTGCCGACGTCAGCCATCGCTGTGGCTACGGGCACCGGATTGGCAGGAAGGAATGTCGGCGTCGCTGGCTGCGGGACTCGGAAGCCTGGGGCCGGCTGCTAAAGGCGTTTTTGTTCTCGTGGCGGACCAGCCCTTGCTGGATCTGAACGCCCTTGAGGCGTTTGGCAAGGCGGCCCGTTGCGTACCGGAGCAGCCCATTGCCGCCGATTACGGTGGCCGGCCCGGCGTACCGGCCTATTTGCCGCGTTGGCTCTGGCCGCTGGTGCTGGATCTGGAGGGGGATAGGGGAGCCGGGCGCCTGCTGGCGGAAGTACGGGCAACCCGGGTAGATATTCCGGGTGTCCACGACGATGTGGACACGCAGGCAGACTGGCAAAGAGTACGGGGGCTACTCAGCCGAACAGGCCCGACAGCCAGGCAATCCCGACGCTGAAGATCCCCAGGCTTACGGCAAGGCCAATGGTGTAGATCCGTGACGCCGCCGAGCGTTGCTGGGCAACAAACAGGTCGATTGTCCGCTGGGCGATGTCTTCCGCCGTTTCCCGGGAAATCTCGTGGGCCTGCTGAATGGCCTCGGATTGCAGGGTTTGCCAGAACTCCGTGTCAATGGTCTGAACACTGGTAATGTGATCTTTCAGTTCGGCCATGTGGTCGCTGGTAAAGCCGGAATTCTTTTTCAGTTCCTTCTTGAGCACTGCCAGCTCGCTACCGAGGTTGAGATTGACCTCGGCGGCGACCTCGTCGCGCAGGTTTCTGGTCCGCTCCTCGACCATGTCGGTCACTGCGTTCAGGCGTTCCTCTATAGCTGCGTCCTGTTTGCTGCGGGATTCGTCCAGGGCCCGCTTCAGGTGGTCGAACTGTTCGTCGAACAGGGAGCTGAGCAATTCGTGCAGGCGATTGTTGATGTGGGTTTTGACCGCGGAGCGGGCGATTTGTTCAATGAGCTCGCTGGTCAGGGGAACTACATTGGCCTGTGGGTTACTGCGGCTGGCTGAATCGCCTGTCTTGGGCGAGAGCTCCACCGACGCATCCGCTGGGAAATTGAGCAGTTCGTCCTCGTCGTTGGGGGAGGAGGCAGTTTCGGCGGGCGGTTCTGGCAGGGTTCCGCCCGTGACATCGCTGGCCAACTGATCCAGAACTTCCGTGAGTCCCTCGGTTTGCGGCGGCTTAGTCAGGATGTTGTAAACACCAAAGTTCCTGGCCTCTTCCATGAACGAGGACGATTTCTTGGATGTGCACATGATGATGGGAATGCCGGCGGTCTCGGGATTGCCCTTGATGGCCTTGGTGGCCTCCACGCCATTCATGCCGGGCATCAGGTGATCCATGAAGATGACATCCGGGCGGCCATGGCTGCTGAGGAAATCCAGGGCCTCTTCGGCCGAACCAGCCATGTTGACTTCCATATCGCGACTCTCCAGGAGTTTGCTCAGGGCAAATCGTGCCACCTTGGAGTCATCTACCAGCAGAGCGTTTTTGATCGCCATGTCACTACCTCAATCGTTTACTGCAAACGCGTTTGTTATCGGGCCGTTGTGATCACCAGCCTTCCAGTTTCGGGCACTCAGTGGCCCGGTAGCTCTTGTCCCGATAACACACACCGGGTTCAGTGGTTCGGGCAGTGAAAATCTCGCCTGCCGCCGTAGTCAGGCGCACCTGTCCGTAAGGCTCGCCATGACGGAATGTGGCTTCGATCGAGCTGCCATTGGGGTTCTTCAGCAACCCGTTGCCATGAAATTTCCCTTCGATGTACTGGCCTTCGTACTTCTTGCCACTGGCAAACACTTCCGTCCCTGTGCCGTGGAAAGCGCCATTGGAGAACTCGCCCTCGTAGTGGCGCCCGTCGGGGTAGGTCAGTGTGCCGTTGCCGTGGAACTCGTCATTCCGGAAGCCGCCCACATAGAGCATACCGTCTGCGGTGGTTAGGGAACCGTGGCCATTGAGCTGTCCGTCCTGCCAGTGCCCGGTCAGTATGTCTCCGTTTGCCAATGTCAGGGTGCCTTTGCCATTGAACTGATCGGCACGGAATTCGCCAGAGTAGCGGGATCCGTCAGCGCTGCGCCACTCGCCTTCACCCTCGCGTCTGCCTGCAGACCAGCCTCCCTCGTAACGGCTGCCGTCGGGATACCAGGCGGTGCCCTGCCCATGGAATTGACCGTCCACGAAATGGCCCTCATAGCGCAGGCCATCGGCATCCTGATAGGTGCCGTCACCGGTTTTCACTCCGCCGATCCAGGTGCCGTCCCGGAAATTCACGGTGGTAAAGGCTTCGAGCTTGCCCACCAGTGTCATCTCCTTGCCGGCTTCCAGGGCAACGGTGCGATTCCAGGGTTTGAAACCCGGCTTGCTGATCGTGACTTCATAGCGGCCCGGTTCCAGCTCAAGGTCCAGGCGGGTCGCGCCATATTCCTTACCGTTGATAGTGACCTGATCGCCGACAACATTTGAGCGGAGCACCAGCAGTGCCTGCGTCGGAGGCTCTGGCTGCCGCTGTTCTGTGGGTTTCTTCTTCGTTGTCAGAGCTGTGTCTGTTCGGGTTGCGATCGCCGCCGACGGTTCAGCCACTGCCAGAATCTCCGGTTCTTCCGGCATGGGTGGAATGGTAAACGGGGTGTTGTCGACCACCGGTGAGCGGGGTTTGGGTGCAGGAGGATTGGCTTTGGCGGGTGCCACAGGCGCAGGGGCCTTGCTGATTTGGGGTTCTGCGGTGGCAGAAGCGACCACATCATCAATGGCAGGCGGTTCGGGGTTTTCCGTCATTCGAAGGTCATCCCGCACGGATGCGAACCCGGCGGTGACCAGCAGCATGAGTGCCAGGGCATTGATGAACAGAAGCGGTCTGAAATCGACCATGACGGAACCTCGTGATCCTGCATTCTTGGAATTCTGTCTACCGCTTCATCTTACCCAGTGACTGCAACACTATGTAACAGAAAGTGTCCGGCAGTTAACGAGAATGCAGGCCAAATCACACTTTATCCGGAAGCTGGTCATGGTTGAGTTGCTCCCATGATCTCATGTACACATCGGCTTCGTATTCGTAGGGTGATTTGAACGGGGTGAGCACGAAATCGAACACCAGGAAGAAAAATCCGATGGAAGCCCAGGCAATCGCCAGCGTACTCATGGTGGTAGCTTGTACTTCCGGGTTTGAGTCGACGAAATCCTGCAGTAGCGGGATAAGATCTGAAGCCAGGACAACAGGGTTGAAGCTGGCCATTACGAACGGTACCCAGAAGGCGATAAACACCGGGAAGAATCCGAAAGACCAGAGCAAGCGGCGAAGCAGGTAAATGGCAACTTCCCGCCAGAAACGCTGTCTGATCTCCGGTACTTTCCGGATCCGGTCAAGATAACGGCGGCGTTCCGCCCACCAGGCGGCTACTTCCGGGGCCTCAACAGCCTTTGACTGAGGTGAAGGTGTTGTCATGGACGGGAGTGGTACCTTATGGCTACGGGAGTGATGCATGATAATCGATCTTACGTGTTACCCTACAATTCTCCAATTGTTTAAAGACAGGATAGTTTGAATGGCTGCAGTGATCGACAACGCAATCCATCCGGCCTTTGAAAAGCTTCGCAGTCACCGGATCGACACGCTCAACCTTGAGGTTGAGGAGTATCGCCACAAGAAGACCGGCGCCCGGCACCTGCACCTTGCCGCAGATAACGATGAGAACGTTTTTTTCGTGGCGCTTCGGACTTTCCCGATGGATTCCACCGGCGTTGCCCACATTCTTGAACATACCGCACTGTGTGGGAGTGAGCGCTATCCGGTCCGCGACCCGTTCTTCATGATGATCCGGCGGTCACTGAACACCTTCATGAATGCCTTTACCAGCAGCGACTGGACTGCCTATCCGTTCGCCAGCATGAACCGGAAAGACTTCGACAACCTGCTGTCGGTGTATCTGGACTGCGTTTTCTTTTCCAAGCTGGATCCGCTGGATTTTGCCCAGGAAGGCCATCGCCTGGAATTCGACAAACCGGAAGACCCCTCTACCGATCTGGTGTATCGGGGCGTTGTCTACAACGAAATGAAGGGCGCCATGAGTTCGCCAACGTCCCAGTTATGGCAGAACCTGAGCAGCCACTTGTTCCCGACTACAACTTATCACTACAACAGCGGCGGCGAGCCGGATCATATTGTTGACCTGAGCTACGATGACCTGCTGCAGTTCTATCGCCACCATTACCATCCGAGCAATGCGATATTCGCCACTTACGGCAATATTCCGGCCCATGAGCACCATGAGAAATTTGAAGAACTGGCACTGAAGCGCTTCGACCGGCTGGACATTGATCTGCCGGTTCGCGACGAGAAGCGCATGTTTGCCCCGGTCCGTGTGGAGCAGGGCTATGCCGTAAACGAAGGCGAGGGTACCGACAACAAGACCCACATCGTGGTGGGCTGGCTTCTGGGACACAGCTTTGATCTGCAGGAAAACCTGGAGGGGCAGCTGCTGTCTGCCGTTCTGCTGGAAAACAGTGCCTCGCCGCTGATGCGGGCCCTGGAAACCACGGACCTGGGGCATGCACCGTCGCCCATGTGCGGGCTGGAAGATTCCAACCGTGAGATGACCTTTGTCTGCGGCATCGAAGGCAGTGAGCCGGACAAGCACAAGGATCTTGAGGCCCTGCTCGAATCCACGCTTCTGAAGGTGGTGGAAGAGGGCGTCAGCCAGGAACGTCTTGAGGCGATCCTGCATCAACTGGAACTGCACCAACGGGAAATTGCAGGCGACCAGTTCCCTTATGGCCTGCAACTCATCATGAGCGCTATCGCGCCCATGGTCCACGGTGGCGACCCAGTGGAATTGCTGGATCTGGAGCCGGTACTGGCAACGCTCCGGGAAAAGATCCGGGATCCGCAGTATGTGCCGGATCTGATCCGCCGTAAGCTTCTGGAGAACCCACACCGGGTCACACTGACTTTGCGGCCCGACGAAAAGCTCGAGTCCCGTCGGCAGGAGGCTATCCGAGAAGCTCTGGCCCGTCGCAAGGCCGAGCTGACCGACGAAGAAGTCCGGATGATTGTGGATCGGGCCAGGGCTCTGGAAGAGCGCCAGATGCACAAGGATGACGACTCCATCCTGCCAAAAGTGGATCTGTCCGACGTGCCCCTGCAGATGCCGGAGCCGGAAGGCCGTTATGACGGCGATATTTCGGCGACCGTATATGCCCGTGGTACCAATGGCCTGGTTTACGAGCAGATTGTTGTCCCGGTGCCGGCCCTGACCGAAGAGGAACTGCTGCTGGTACCTTATTACACCACCCTGATCTCCGAAGTGGGATGTGGCGATCTGGACTACCTGCAGATGCAGGACCGTATTTCCGCGGAATCCGGTGGGATCGGCGCGGCTTTCAGCGCCAAAGGCCGTATTGACGATGTCCAGGAATTGTCCGGATACATCATCTTCAACGGTAAGGCGCTGGCCCGCAATCGCAGTGAATTAACCCGTCTTCTGCGAGATGTCTACACGAGTGCCCGCTTCGATGAGAAGGAGCGTATCCGGGAGATTATTGCCCAGATCCGGGCCCGTCGAGAGCAGGCGGTAACCGGCAGTGGCCACGCCCTGGCCATGGGCGCGGCCTCCCAGGGCATGAGCCCCGGTGCCTGGCTGTCGTTCCGGCTGGGTGGTCTGGCCGGTATCCGCGGCACCAAGCAGCTGGACCAGGCCCTTAAAGATCCGGAAGAGTTGGCGGCACTGTGTGCAAAACTGTCCGCTCTGCATGAGAAGATTCGCAATCAGGGCCGTGAGTTCCTGGTGATTGGTGAGGAAGAGCAACTCCCGGCCATGGTCGATGATCTTAAATCCTGCTGGCGTGATGCCTCCGAAGCTGGTGTCTCCGGCTGGAAAATGGAGCCGGTCAATTACACCACCCGTGAAGCCTGGTTGACCTCCACCCAGGTCAACTTCTGTTCCAGAGCCTACAGCACGGTAGCCGTGGACCATCCTGATGCGGCGGCATTGACCGTGCTCGGTGGCTTCCTGCGCAACGGTTACCTGCACCGTGCCATCCGTGAAAAGGGCGGTGCCTACGGTGGGGGCGCCGGCCAGGACAGCGTGAACGGTACCTTCCGCTTCTTCTCCTACCGGGATCCGCGCCTGGAGGAAACGCTGGACGATTTCGACGCGGCTCTGGCTTGGCTTCAGGACAACGATCATGACTATCAGGAACTGGAAGAGTCAATTCTTGGCGTGATTGGTCAGCTTGACCGGCCCAGGTCACCGGCTGGCGCGGCGCGCCACGCCTTCCACAACAAGCTGTTTGGCCGTACCCCGGAGCAGCGGGCCAGATTCCGGGAACGGGTGCTGTCGGTCACCCTGGATGATCTGAAGCGTGTGGCCAGAACCTGGTTGGTGCCGGAGAAAGCCAGCACCGCGGTGGTAACCAGCCCTGAAAACCGGGCGAGGGCCGAGAAGCTGGGATTGGCTATCCAGGAACTGTAAAGCTGATACCGGATACGAAGAGGGGTCAGATGAAATTTCATCTGACCCCTTTTTCATGTTTCTCCCACGGTTAATCAGCGGTGCCTCTTCAATCCAGTGGTCACCATGATTCGGGTGGAGATTTCCTCGACAGAATAGGCCGTGGTGTTCAGGTACGGAATCCGTTCACGCCGGTACATCAACTCGATTTCCTCAATCTCGTGCATGCACTGCTGAATGGATGAGTATCGGGAGTTCGGCCGGCGCTCGTTGCGTATGGTCGCCAGGCGTTCCGGATCAATGGTCAGCCCAAAGATCTTCTCTTTATGGGGTTTGAGTGCTTTGGGGATCTGTTGGTCTGCCAGATCTTCTTCCGTAATCGGATAGTTTGCCGCCTTCACGCCATATTGCAGGGCCAGATAGAGGCAGGTGGGTGTTTTCCCGCTACGAGAGGCACCCACGAGTATCAGATCGGCTTCATCGTAATGCCGCGTGCGTGCGCCATCGTCATTATCCAGAGCAAAGTTGACCGCATTGATCCTGCGCTCGTAGCTCCCTTCGTTATTGATGGCATGGGATTTACCCACGGTATATGAGGAAGAGGACTGCAACTCTTCCTCCATGGGTTTGAGAAAGGTCCCGAAAATATCCACCATGAAGCCTTCGGCGGTGGCGATGATTTCCCGGATATCGCTATTTACAATGGTGTCGAACACCAGCGGGCGTGCGCCATCGGTCTCGGCCGCCTTGTTGATCCGTTTGACCATTTCCCGGGCTTTTTCTTCGTCCGCAATATAGGGAACGGTGACCCGTTCGAATTCGATCTTTTCGAATTGGGCCAGAAGGCTGTGCCCCAGTGCTTCGGCTGTCAGGCCGGTGCCATCAGAAATGAAAAAAGCAGTGCGTTTCATGCTGTATCGTCCGGTTCCATGGTTCCTTGATTCCTGGCCTGGTGGCCTAGGTAATTTCCGCAGGTTACAGTATCATACACGCCAAGTTCGAGACTCCGCAGTGGATATTGCCTGCTTTTGCCGCTTGAAACCGCTGGCCCGATTTTGCTCTTAGCTTCACAGACTCAAGGGAGACATGCTTTGGAAGATTACATTATCTGGTTTGATCACCTGGGAATGTCCGATGTCGATCGGGTAGGCGGCAAGAACGCCTCACTCGGCGAAATGATCAGTAATCTCGCCAACGCAGGTGTTACCGTTCCGGGTGGCTTTGCCACCACAGCGCACGCCTATCGCGAATTCCTCGCTACTGACGGCTTGAAAGAGCGGATCGACAACGCTCTGGATGCCCTCGACATCAACGACGTTAACGAACTGGCCCGGGTTGGTGCGCAGATTCGCCAGTGGATCATCGATACGCCATTTCCGGACGTTCTGGAAAATGCCCTGAAGGAGTCGTTCGCTGCTCTGCAGGATGGCAATGAGCACATGGCCGTTGCGGTTCGCTCCTCTGCAACCGCGGAAGACCTGCCGGACGCGTCGTTCGCCGGTCAGCAGGAAACCTTCCTGAACGTGGTAGGCCTTGAGCAGGTTCGCACTTCTGTGAAGGAAGTGTTTGCGTCGCTGTTTAATGACCGCGCTATTTCCTATCGTGTACACCACGGCTTCGACCACAAGATGGTCGCGCTTTCCGCGGGCATCCAGAAGATGGTACGCAGTGAAACCGCCGCCAGTGGCGTTATGTTCACCCTCGACACCGAATCCGGCTTCCGTGACGTGGTATTTGTGACTGCCTCCTACGGCCTGGGTGAGACGGTGGTTCAGGGCGCTGTGAACCCGGATGAGTTTTACGTACACAAGCCGACACTGGAAGCGGACCGTCCGGCGGTTCTGCGTCGCAATCTGGGCAGTAAGGCCATCAAGATGGTCTACCACACCAAGCCCGGTGAAGGAGAATTCGTCGAAACCGTGAAGGTGGAGCAGGAAGACCGCAACCGCTTCTGCATCACCGATGCCGAGGTGGAAGACCTGGCGCGCCAGGCGATGATTATCGAGAAGCACTACCAGCGTCCGATGGACATCGAGTGGGCAAAAGATGGCGATGACGGCAAGATCTACATCGTTCAGGCTCGTCCCGAGACGGTAAAAAGCCGTGCTTCCGCCAATGTTATGGAGCGTTACCTTCTCAAGGAGACCGGCAAGGTTCTGGTCGAGGGCCGGAGCATCGGCCACAAGATTGGTAGCGGTCCGGTGAAGATCATTACCAGTATCAAGGAAATGGACCGTGTTCAGGCCGGCGATGTGCTGGTTACCGACATGACCGACCCGGACTGGGAGCCGGTCATGAAACGGGCCTCCGCCATTGTTACCGATCGCGGTGGTCGTACCTGCCACGCGGCCATCATTGCCCGTGAGCTGGGTATTCCGGCCGTGGTCGGTTGCGGCGATGCCACCGAGTTGCTGACCGATGGCCAGGAAGTGACGGTTTCCTGCGCCGAGGGCGATACCGGCATGATCTACGAGGGTTCCCTGGATTTCGAACTGCGGGAAAACACCGTGGACTCCATGCCCAACATCCCGTTCAAGATCATGATGAACGTGGGCAATCCGGACCGTGCCTTTGATTTCCAGGCGCTGCCGAACGAGGGCGTTGGCCTGGCGCGGCTGGAGTTCATCATCAACCGGATGATCGGTGTTCACCCCAAGGCACTGCTGAACTTCGACGGGCTGCCCCGTGATATCAAGCAGACCGTCGAAAAACGCATTTCCGGCTACAGTTCACCGGTGGATTTCTACGTCGACAAGCTGGTGGAGGGCATCTCTACGCTGGCGGCCGCGTTCGCACCCAAGAAGGTGATCGTCCGGTTGTCGGATTTCAAATCCAACGAATACGCCAACCTGATTGGCGGCACTCTGTATGAGCCAGACGAAGAGAACCCGATGCTCGGTTTCCGGGGCGCCTCCCGTTATATCTCCGACACCTTCCGGGACTGCTTCGAGCTGGAATGCCGCGCCCTTAAGAAAGTGCGTAACGAAATGGGGCTGACCAATGTGGAAGTGATGGTCCCGTTCGTGCGTACCGTGGGTGAAGCGGAACAGGTGGTGAACCTGTTGGCAGAGAACGGCCTCAAGCGCGGCGACAACGGCCTGCGGGTCATCATGATGTGCGAGCTACCCGCGAATGCGCTGCTGGCGGACCAGTTCCTGGAGCACTTTGACGGTTTCTCCATCGGTTCCAACGATCTGACCCAGCTGACACTGGGGCTGGACAGGGATTCCGGCATTATTGCCCACCTGTTTGACGAGCGGAATGATGCGGTCAAAGCCCTGCTGTCCAATGCAATCCAGGCGTGCAAGAAGGCCGGCAAGTACATCGGTATCTGTGGGCAGGGGCCATCAGACCACCCGGATCTTGCCAAATGGCTGATGGATCAGGGCATTGATACCGTGTCGCTGAACCCGGATTCGGTTCTGGACACCTGGTTTTTCCTGGCCGACGAAAAAATCGACTGAGTTCATTTCCAGGATAAGGAGAGCGACAACGTGACGACGATAATTACCCCGGACCTGTGTGACGAATTTCCGGAAGTGCAGGTTGTAGAGCCCGGTTTCAACAACTATGGCGGCAACAGGGCCTTTGGCGGTGAGATTGTTACCGTAAAATGCTTTGAAGATAACTCCGTGGTGAAAGAGCAGGTTGGCCAGCCCGGAAACGGTCGTGTAATGGTTGTGGACGGCGGCGCTTCAAAGCGTCATGCGCTACTGGGTGACATGCTGGCGGAGAAAGCGGCGAGCAATGGCTGGGCCGGTCTTATCATCTATGGCTGTGTTCGCGATGTGGATGAGATTGGCAAGACCGCCCTGGGTGTCCAGGCCCTTGGAACACACCCCAGGAAGAGTGAGAAGCGTGGTCTGGGTGACCTGAATGTTCCGGTCACCTTTCACGGGGTGACTTTCCACCCCGGGCACTTTGTCTATGCCGATAACAACGGCATCATCGTCTCCGAGAAGCCTCTGGTCTGAGGCTTTTCCGGGCACAAACAAAAACGGCGGCCATTGGCCGCCGTTTTTCGTTCAGCGAGTGACTTCGCTGATGTTTGTTCCCAGCAGGAATCCGTCTCCTTCCGGTTCGCAGCGAATGACCTCGCAAACCGTCTCCAGTGGCGGAAACTGGTCACTGCTGGAGTGAAGAATCGTCTGGAGTTCCTCGCCTACGGCTACTTCCTGCTCGACGTAAAGCTGCATGCCGGCGGCGCTCAGGTCGCGGCAAATTCCTTTGAAGCGATTGCCCTGGCTGTCGGTAATCTCAATTTCCGAGTTTATCTGCATACGGTGGAAATCGCGTTTTTCCGAATAATCCTTCATGGCATCAGGCCCAATTGTCGGTTTTTCTTGTCGGTTTGAGCATCGGGATGATCAGCGCCAGCAGCACACCACCGAGAACCAGGCCCGCGCCCAGGAGCATGAAGTCGTATTCCTTGCTGGCTTCAAGACGTTCATTTTCGGCCGTGAGTACCTCAAGGTCGTTGCGAATCTTCTGGTTCTCTTCACGGAGCTCACGATTACGACGCTCCAGATTAATCGAGTCAGCTGCGATACTCTTGATTCGCTGTAGCTCTTCCTGGAGTTCCTGTGTTCGGTCGGAAAGGGAGGCCTCGGAGCTTTCCAGCGCATTTCGCTCGTTGACGACGTTCGACAACTGCTCTTTTACCTGGGCCAGCTCGGCGCGGGTTTCTTCCAGTTGGCGATTGGCTGTCCGAAGCCGGTCCGCCGCGATCGGTGTTTCGCTGAGGTACTGGCTGGAAACCCAGCCTTCGGTGCCCTTGGGGGTGCGAACCAGGGTATACCCGGAATCGGAGGCCTCAATCACTTCCAGTGGCGTGCCACTTGGAACCGCATTTTCAATGATCCGGAACTGGGAACCTGCGCCGGACCTCACGGGAAGGTACAACTGGTCGTCTACCCAGACAGTTTTGGCCTGGGCAACGGCAATGGACGACACTGCGAACAATACACTGATGGCGAGACGAAAAAGCGTCACTGGTTACGTTCCCTGAAATTCTTCGGTTGAAATCTGAGCGTGATTAAAAGCGCAATTTTGTCACAGATGCCCCACCGTGCAAGCGAGCCATCATTACAATAAACTCATGCAGCCCCTGAGGGTGGCTCACGGCAAAACAGCCTTGAAGGGCTTCACCACAACCTTCTGGTAGACGCCTGCATCCACGTAGGGATCGGCATCCGCCCAGGCCTGGGCTGCTTCCAGAGAGTCGAATTCCGCGATCACCAGGCTGCCAGTGAAGCCGGCATCGCCAGGCTCCGGTGTATCAAGCGCCGGATGAGGCCCCGCAACAAGCAACCGGCCTTCCTCTTTCAAAGCCTGAAGACGGTCGATGTGAGCAGGGCGCGCGGACTGGCGCAGCGGCAGGCTGTTTTCGACGTCTTCACTGATAATCGCGTAATACATTCAGCTCTCCGAAATGACTTTCATAAACGAGGTGATCGGGCAGATAATCAGCGGTCGTGCTGCGCAAGGTGTGGCTGGTACACTGTAAAATCTCGGCATGCCGCCAGTTATCTGATGACTCAGGATATTTTGTGACTATACCGCAAGACCCGCATTTGTGCATTGATCTGCATTGCCACAGCACGGCTTCTGATGGCGCGCTATCACCGGCTGCAGTGGTTGAGCGGGCTGCCGGTCAGGGCGTTACCCATCTTTCCCTGACCGACCATGACACCATCGCTGGACTTGCCGAAGCGCAGGCGGCTGCGCAGGCAGAAGGCATTGTACTGATTCCGGGAATTGAGCTTTCCTGTCTCTGGAAAAGCCGAACCATCCATATCGTCGGCCTCGATTTTGATCCTGAGGCAGGTGGTTTCCGGCAGGCTCTGGAGCAGCAGAATGACAATCGCTGGGCTCGTGCGCGAATGATCGCCGAGCGCCTGGGCAAGCTTGGTGTTGATGATCTTCTGGGGAAGGCCTCCGAGGCTGCCGGTGGCGATGTCCCGGGACGCCCCCACTTTGCCCAGGTTCTGACAGAGGCTGGCGTGGTTCGCAATGCTGCCCAGGCATTCAAGCGATATCTGGGCAACGGTAAGCCTGGAGATGTAAAGGCTTTTTGGCCCGAGCTTCCAGAGGTCGTTCACTGGATCACCGGGGCGGGGGGCGTTGCAGTGCTTGCCCATCCCAGGAAATATCAGCTTACGGCAACTAAGCTCAGGGAACTGACGGCGGATTTCCGAAGGGCAGGGGGGCAAGCCATTGAGGTGTCTACCTCTGGGCAGTCCAGCGGCGATCTGGGCTTTCTGGCAGAGCTGTGCCGGAAAGAGAAGTTGCTGGCATCACAGGGTAGTGATTTTCACTTTCCCGGCGCCCCCTGGTGTGAACTTGGCCGTATCATGAAAATGCCAGACGGGCTTGAGCCGGTCTGGCATTCATTCAGACAACCTGTTCTAAGCCACGGACCGGCTTAATCCGGGGCGTGGAACAGCAAGTACAGGTCCGTCAGTGAGTCCGGAATGGCATCGGCCATCTGCCGCGACAACTTCTCACTGTTGCGAACCTTCTGGAAGTCCTCGTCATCGAACAGTCCCGAGAGGGTCAGCATCGGAACCATCAGATCGGCGGTTTCCTCCTCGCTGGCCGCTTCGAGCCATTTTTCTTCGTGTTCAAGGAAGGTGTCCACGAACCCGGCGCACCAGTTTTCCAGTGCGTTCATCGGGTCGCCGTCCTCGGGCTCGGGCAATTCCAGGGCCTGTCCCATATCCAGGGCGTGGGCCATGTCATTTGCCAGCTGGGCGGAGCAGCGCCTGAACACCTCGGGAATCCCGGTGTCGGGCACCTGATCGGCGCCCGTGGCGAGGCGGAAGATTTCTTCCGCGCTCAGTTCTGCCGGGCCGACGACGCTGGCGCAGACCACCCCGTGAAAACCGAAGAAGTCCAGGGCGTCATCGCCCCAGGGGTCGGCAAAAAGGATGTCTTCCAGCGCTTCAATGTCGGAGTTCGATAGCATCAGTTAGTTACTCCCGGCCTTTTTGGCCTCTTCCGCAGCCTTCTGGCGCTTGCGGACCTCTCTGGGGTCATTGTAGGCGCGGCCCGGCGTTACCGGAACGTCCACTGCAGGAGCTTCGTCAGGCGTCTCCTTCGCGGTCGTTTCAGTAGCCGAAGGCTTATCGGCTTTCTCCGGCTCCGCTTTTACCGGCTCTGCTTCTTCAGCTTTAGCCTTCGCTGGTTCCGGCTTCTTCGGTTCCGGTTGGGCGTCGGGAGCCGGGGTCTCGGCCGCTACCTTCTGCTCTGCCGGTTTTTCAGCCTTCTCGGGTCCGGCTGTGGTATCGGTTTTGGCCGCCGTCTCGGGTTTGGCCTTGGGCGCGGGCGCCTCTTTTGGTTCCGTTGGCTGCTCTTTGGCCGCAGGCGCCTGTTTGCCTTCGGGTGCTGCCCCGGATTCCGGTTCTGGCTTGGCGACGGCTGCTTTCTCGCCCTTGTCCTCAGGCTTCTGGCGAGGCTCGGAGGTCTTTTCGGCCTTGGCCGGCTCTGCCTTTTCAGTCTTCTCAGCTTTCGCTTTCTCTGTCTCTGGCTTTTCAGCCGGCTTTTCAGAGGATTGCTCTGCGGGCTTCGCGGCTTCTTCTGGCTGAGCCTGGGACTTCCCGTCTGAGGGTGCCTTTTCTGCAGATGCCTGCTCAGGCTTCTGCTCCTTTTTGGGCTCGTCCTGGGCTGCAGCTGCTTTCGGTGCTTCCTTGGCAGCGGCTGCTGTCTCGGTGCGGGTTTCAGATTTCTCGGGCGCCACGGCCTTGCTCGCAGCTTCCTGCGCTTGCTCGGTTTTTACTTCCGGCTTGGCGTCGTCACGACCTTTTTCCGGCTGGGTGTCCTTCTGGTGCTTCTCGCTGCGGGCGGCTTTACGATCCGCCGGGGAGGATGCCGGTGTTTCAGAAGGAGATCCGTCACGATTGCGCTGGCGACGCGGCTTGCGGCGCTTTTCATCAGAGCCGGATTTGTCAGCCGGGCCGGACTTGGCCGCGTTATCCTGCGGACCCTGATCCTTTTGGTCCTTTTGATCGCGGTTATCCTTCTGATCCCGCTGCGGCCGGTTGCGGCCACGGCCCTGGTTGTCGCGACGGTTGTCACGGCGGTTATCCTGGCCCTTGCCATCACCGCCCTTGTTATCGCCTCCGCGATTATCCGAGCCTTTGTTGTCAGCGCCCTGGCGATTCTGGTTGCCACGGCCCTGATCATCATTGCGGTTGCGTCCGCGTCCCCGGTTGTCATCGCCACGGCTCTGCTGGCCGCCCTGCCGGCGGTCGCTACCACTGCGGTTGCCGCCTGAACGCTGGTCGTCGCCGCGGGCTACACGGGATTTCCGACGATCCTGACGGCCCTGGTTTCTGCGATCATCGCGCTGGTTTTTGCTCTGATCGAGAATTTCGGTCTTCTGCTCTTCTTCGCCACTGAAGAACGCTGAGATCTTGCGACCGAGGCGGCGGAACAGACCTTCTTCCTGATCGGCTGCTTCTTCGGTCTTCTGTGCTGCCGGAGTTGGCGCGGGAGCGCTGGGACGGATGGCCTTTACCGCGGCCTGTTCGCGAACCGGTTTTTCAGGAGCCGGAGCCTCGAAGATTTCTTCTTCACGCTCGCTGTATTCCTGGGCCACCTGGTGGCTGGAGATATGCTCAGGCGTGGTTTCGTCCTGACGCATCCGGATGATTTCGAAGTGTGGGGTTTCCATGTGTGGGACCGGAACCACCACCACGCTGACTTCCTGTCGGGCTTCAATGTCGGCCAGCTGCTTGCGCTTTTCGTTGAGCAGGAAGGTAGCGACGGAAACCGGCACAACGGCCCGTACTTCGCCTGTCTTGTCCTTCGAGGATTCCTCGTAGATCAGGCGCATGATGCTCAGGGCGAGGGACTCGATACCACGAATGGTACCCTGGCCTTCACACCGGGGGCACACTTCGCTGCGAGTCTCGCCCAGGGAGGGGCGCAGGCGCTGACGGGACATTTCCAGTAGGCCAAATCGGGAGATCTTGCCCACCTGAACCCGTGCCCGGTCGATTTCCAGGGCCTCGCGCATCTTCTGCTCCACTTCCCGCTGGTGTTTGGCGGGCGTCATGTCGATGAAGTCGATGACAATCAGGCCACCCATGTCACGCAGGCGTAACTGACGAGCAATTTCCTCGGCCGCTTCCAGGTTGGTCTGGAGAGCGGTTTCCTCGATATCCTGACCTTTGGTGGCCCGGGAGGAGTTGATGTCGATGGAAACCAGTGCCTCGGTCGGATCAATCACGATGGAGCCGCCAGAAGGCAGTTTCACTTCCCGCTGGAACGCCGTCTCAATCTGGCCTTCAATTTGATAGCGGCTGAACAGGGGGATTTCGTCCTTGTACAGCTTGATCTTGTTTTCGAAGGTGGGCATGACCGCACGAACGAAATTCAGAACGTCTTCATAAACCCCGTTGGCGTCAATCAACACCTCGCCGATATCCTGGCGAAGGTAGTCGCGAACCGCGCGAATGATAACGTTGCTTTCCTGGTGAATCAGGAAGGGGGCCTTGCGCTCGCCAGCGGCCTGGGTGATGGCTTCCCAGAACTGCACCAGGTAGTCCAGATCCCACTGCAGTTCTTCGGTGCTACGGCCAATACCGGCGGTGCGAACGATGATGCCCATGGATTTTGGTACCTGGACATCGTTCATGGCTTCTTTGAGTTGGGCCCGCTCATCGCCCTCAATGCGGCGGGAAATGCCGCCGGCACGGGGGTTGTTGGGCATCAGTACCAGGTAGCGGCCGGCCAGGGAAATAAAGGTGGTCAGGGCAGCGCCCTTGTTGCCACGTTCTTCTTTATCAACCTGTACGATGACTTCCTGGCCTTCGGACACAACGTCCTTGATGTTGATCTTGCCTTCAATCTGGCCGGGAGACTTCTTGAAGTACTCCTTGGAGATTTCCTTCAGCGGCAGAAAGCCATGGCGCTCGGCGCCGAAATCCACAAAGGCGGCTTCAAGGCTGGGCTCTACGCGGGTAATGCGGCCTTTGTAGATGTTGGCTTTCTTCTGCTCGCGGGAGCTGGATTCGATATCAAGATCAAACAGACGCTGGCCGTCAACCAGGGCGACGCGCAACTCTTCGGGATGAGTTGCATTGATAAGCATTCTTTTCATGGAAAGAAAGAGTTCCTGTCGTTTAATTTGACAGAAAACCGGAGGGGTTCGCATCAGCGAAGCAGGATGTGCGTGCCGCGGGCCCTGTTACATCAAGGGCGGACCGGCGGCCAGACGAATCAGACCCTTTGGGGGTGTGATCCTATCGGTCTGAGACCAACGCCGACGGTCCGGCTGCCTGTGGGCAGGGAGAGGTCGTGTAAGGTTCGTGTCTGTTGACGCATGTTATCCGTTTTCAGGTTCACTCAGGTGCCTGGGTCTCACGTCGTATTCGTATGCTGGACGGCCCGGCCCTGGGTGGCAATGATTCTTCGCGATGTCGCCCGCGGTTTTCCGCGCGGTTTTTCTTCCTCCCGGGTACAGGGTTCAGTCTTGTGCAGATCTGCCCTGGTGCTCCGGGAGCATTTCTCTCGCCGTTCCCGGTAGTGATTGGGTGCACGGCGTTCAATCTCTCGAATAGTGTCGGTATACTTCTGCCGCTCCGGCTTCTGGCTTGAGTTGGCCAGGCCGTAGACAAACGGCAGAGCACGCCGGAATATAACAGTATTCATGCAGCCGTTCAATCCTGCAGTCATTCCATCATCCAAGGAACTTCATGGCCCGACCGACAGCAAACAAAAAGCCAGCCCGAGCCAGGCCCGGAAAGCCGGTCAAGACGAATGAGGCGGGCAGTGAAAGCAGGGCTGTCCGCGGAGAGGTTCGTCAGGGCGTGCAGAGGGTAACGGTGGATGAGGATAATCACGGCCAGAGGGTGGATAACTTTCTGCTCGCCCAGCTCCGTGGCGTGCCGAAGAGCATTATTTATCGGGTGATACGAAAGGGAGAAGTGCGGGTTAACAAGGGGCGCGTGAAGCCGGACACCCGCGTTAACACCGGAGATCAGGTGCGCATACCACCGATCACCCGTAAGGAAAAACCCGGGCAGGTGGCCCCCGGTTCCCGGGTGCAGGGTGTGATGGAGTCGGCCGTCGTATTCGAGAATGACCAGATGCTGGTGGTCAACAAGCCCTCCGGTATCGCGGTTCACGGGGGGAGCGGGCTGAGTTTCGGGTTGATCGAGGTGCTTCGGTCGGCACGCCCATCGGCAAAATTCCTGGAGCTCGTTCACCGCCTGGATCGCGATACATCCGGCCTGGTCATGGTGGCCAAGAAGCGATCAGCATTGCGTTTTTTACAGGATGAACTGCGGCAGAAACGTATTCGCAAGCACTATCATGCGCTGGTTGCCGGTGACTGGCCGGCGAGCATCGACCGGGTTGACGTGCCCCTGCTGCGCTATGAGATGCCCAATGGTGAGCGCCGGGTGAGAGTTGATGATTCCGGAAAAGCGTCCCTGACGACGTTTCGCTGTCTTGAGCGTTATTCGGGGTATAGCCTGGTGGAAGCCTCGCCAATTACCGGGCGTACCCACCAGATCCGGGTGCACAGTGCCTGGGCGGGTCATCCGATTGCGGGTGACGACAAGTATATGGATGATGTCAGCCTCAAGGCTTTTCGGGCCATCGGCGGTCAGCGGCTGATGCTGCATGCCCGGGCCCTTGAATTCACCTTGCCGGTTACTGGTGAGGCGATGCGCCTGGAGGCGCCTTACGACGATGCATTCAATGACGTACTCCGGAAGCTTTCGGGGCGTCTTAAAGGAACTGGTCAATGAACGTCAGAGTGGTGATTTTTGATTGGGACGGGACCCTGGTGGACTCGGTTGAGCACATTGCCGATAGCCTGCACCAGGCTGCGACCGAGCTGGGTTATCCCGCCCTGGAGCGTGAAGCCTACCGGGATATCATCGGTCTTGGCATGGTCGAGGCGCTGGAGAAGCTCTATCCGGGCATCAGTCGGGACGAAATGAACACTATCCGGGAAGGTTACGCGCGCTATTTTTTCAGCAAGGTGACAACGCCCCAGAATGTATTTGAGGGAATGGCTGAGGTGGTTGCAGATCTCCGCGGATCGGGTCGCAGCTGTTCCGTTGCCACTGGCAAGAGTCGGCGTGGGCTGGATTTTGCGCTAGTCTCCAGCGGCCTCGGTGACCACTTTGAGATCACCCGGTGCGCCGATGAGACACGCTCGAAGCCAGACCCGGCCATGCTCGAGGAGATTCTTCGTTTCTACCGGATTGAGCCCGAGGAAGCGGTGATGATCGGCGATACCCGATATGACCTTGAAATGGCGCGGCGGATTGGCATGCCCTCCATCGGGGTTGAATGGGGAGTGCACAAGCGGGATGTGCTGGGTGACTATTCGCCGCACGCGATTGTTGATTCCGTGCCCGACCTTCGGCGGGTGCTGGGGCTGTAAACAGACCGAATTTATTGAAGTTGCTGACAGGATGCATGCATGAGTGACTGGGAATCTGACAAGCCTGCCGATTGGGGGGATAAGCCGGTAGAGCCGGAGAGAGAAAGCAAGCCACTGTTCGGTCGTAAATCGCCGAAACTCCCGCCCGAATCCGGCCGTGACTGGAAGCTTATCGAAAAGCTGGTTATGTCACTGCAGGCTGAACAGCGCAGAAGTCGACGGTGGGGTATCTTTTTCAAGTTTCTGACCTTCGGTTACCTGATTGCCCTGCTGTTCATGTTCAAGTTTCCCCTTGGCGAATCCATTGAGGGAGTGGCAGGAAAGCATACTGCCCTGGTGGAGATTAATGGGCCGATTGCTTCAGATGAGCTGGCCAGTGCGGACAATATCGTTGGCTCTCTCCGGACTGCCTTCGAAGAACCTAACTCGGTGGCCGTGATCCTGCGAATCAACAGCCCCGGTGGCAGTCCGGTTCAGGCGGGTTACGTCTACGACGAGATCAAGCGCTTGCGGGAAGAGTACCCGGAGAAGAAGGTCTACGCCGTGATCTCCGATATTGGCGCCTCCGGAGCCTATTACATCGCGGCCGCTGCGGATGAAATTTACGCCAACCGTGCCAGCCTGGTTGGTTCCATTGGCGTTGTGGCTGGTGGTTTCGGTTTTACCGGCGTTATGGAAAAAATCGGTGTCGATCGGCGCCTTTACACTGCCGGCGAGAACAAGGCTTTCCTGGATCCTTTCTCTCCGGAGGAGGAAGAGGAGGTGATGTTCTGGCAGAGCGTGCTGGAAAACACGCACCAACAGTTTATTGATGCGGTCAAGCAGGGGCGCGGTGATCGGCTTGCCGATGACGAGCGCCTGTTCAGCGGGCTGGTCTGGAGTGGCGAGCAGGCCGTTGAGCTTGGTCTGGCTGATGGGCTTGGCAGTGCATCACACGTGGCCCGGCAGATCATCGGTCAGGAAAAGCTCGTGGATTACAGTCGTCGCAAGTCGCCGTTCCAGGATATTGTCGACCAGCTTGGTGTCGCATTCGGTGAGGGCTTTGCCAGTCAGCTGGTCGAGTCACGCCTCGAGCTGCGTTAAGTTCTTTCCGGGGCAGGCCGGTTCTCAAGAAGCGGGTTCCGGCCCCAGCGTCGCAGCATGCTGTTCAGGGCGATCAGGGGTAATCCGACCAGGCTGTTCGGATCCCGGCCTTCCAGGGCATCAAATAGCGTGATGCCCAAGCCTTCCATCTTGAAGCTGCCGGCGCAGTCGTAGGGTTGCTCCCGCCGCAGGTAGGCATCGATCTCCTCGTCAGTCAGTTCACGGAACCGGACGTTGTAGGGTTCGCAGAGGCTCTCCAGTTTTCCGGAATCGGCGTCAAGCAGGGCCAGGCCCGTTAGGAATAGCACTCGGTGACCACTACTCTGGCGCAACTGGTTGGTTGCCTGCTGATGATTGCCGGGTTTGTTCAGCAACGAACCATCCGGCAGGCAGGCGACCTGGTCGGAGCCGATGATCCAGTGGCCGGGGAAGCGATCTGCGAGTGCCCGGGCCTTGCTCTCCGCCAGTCTCGTGGCCAGCGACTCTCCGGATTCGTCCGGTTGGGGCGATTCGTCGATCTCGGGGCTGGCGCAGGTAAAGGGCAGGCCAAGACGTTCCAGAAGTGTCTTCCTGTAGGGCGACGAAGACGCCAGTAAAAGTGGTTTGCGGGTCATCGATAACATCCTTTGATTGCCTGGCCAGAGGATCTGGTGTGCGGTTATCGTAAATTACACCTACCTGCACGGAAACCCTTGTTAAAAACCAACGAAGTCTTTGACAGCAGCGGGCTGCGCCCCTAAAATTGCGCGCCTATGTCAAACGCGTCCAACGCCGAGTTGCCCAAATCTGTTGATCCTTACCGGTTAGCGGAACAGAAAAGCACACTGGAGGGAGAGATTCCCATCAGCGGGCTTGGCCGTTTTCGCGAAGCTGTTCTCGGGTTCTCGGAAGGCGCTGCGTGCCGGGTGAAGCTGTCTTTCTTTATGGATGGCGAGAGACGTCGCGTTGTCTCTGGCGAGCTCTCCGCGCCGGTGGATCTGCAATGTCAGCGGTGCATGGGTGCCATGAGCGTGACGCTGGTTTCCCGGTTCGAGCTGGGACTGGTCACGTCTGATGAGCAGGCTCAGCAGCTACCGAAAGAGCTTGAGCCGTTTCTGACCGATGATTTCTCGGCAGACCTCTGGTCGATGGTGGAAGACGAGTTGTTGCTGGTTTTGCCACCGTTCCCGCTTCACGAGCGGGATGAGTGTCCGGCCCGTGAAGATCTGGAAGCTTACGAGCCTGACGGCTCCGCGGCTGAGCCGGTAAGAAAATCGGGCGAGAATCCGTTCAGCGTTCTGGCGGATCTCAAGAAGACAAAGCATTAACCGGGCGCGGGTATCCCTCAGGACGCCGGCGCACATTTAACGAACAGACGTTACTTATTCAGCAAGACAAAGTTTACGTTAACAGGTCAGGAGCATAATCATGGCTGTACAGCAAAACCGTAAGACCCGTTCCAAGCGTGGCATGCGCCGTTCCCACGACGCCCTGAGCGCCGCTGCTCTGAGCACTGATGCTACCACCGGCGAAGTTCATCGTCGTCACCACGTGTCTCCGGACGGCTTTTACCGTGGCAAGCAGGTAATCGAAGCTCGCGACGAGTAAACTCGTTGCCAATATGCATCGTCCCGAATCGGATGGCAGAACGGTGAAGCCGGTCACCATCGCGATTGATGCCATGAGTGGTGACCGCGGCGCTGCCGTTGTGGTTGCCGCTTCATTGCAGGCGGTGCGTGAAAATGAGGCCTTGAGCATCGTTCTGGTGGGAATCCGGAGCGAGCTTGAGGCTTTGTTGCGTGAGGGGCATGCCCGAATTCGCATCGTTGAAGCAGCGGATGTGGTTCGAATGAACGAGCGCCCCTCCCACGCCCTGCGCCACAAGAAGAACTCCTCCATGGCCATCGCGCTGGGTCTTGTCCGGGATGGCGAAGCCCAGGGTTGTGTCAGTGCCGGTAACACCGGCGCGCTGATGGCCTTTGGGCGCACGATTATCCGCATGTATCCGGGAATCGAGCGTCCGGCCATTGCCAAGCTGATTCCCTCGCTGCGGGGACGTTGCCACGTCCTGGACCTGGGTGCGAATGTCGATTCAACCGCCGAAAATCTTTACCAGTACGCGCTGATGGGGTCGCTGATGGCCTCGGCCATTTGCAGCCAGGCAGAGCCGCGGGTTGCCTTGCTGAACGTGGGCGAGGAAGAGATCAAGGGGAATGAGCAGGTCCGCCTGGCCTCTCACATGCTCGCCCAGTGCGATACCATTAACTACATTGGTTATGTGGAAGGCAGCGACCTGTTCCGCGATGTGGCCGATGTGGTTGTCTGTGACGGCTTCGTCGGGAACATTGCCCTGAAAACGGGAGAGGGCGTTGCCGGTCTGCTGATCGAGTTGATGGAGCAGGCATTCACCCGGAATCTTTACGGCAGGCTGGTCGGCCTGCTCGCCCGGCCGATTGTCGGTCGGCTTCTGCAATTGATGGATCCTTCCCGCCACAACGGTGCCAGCCTGCTCGGGCTGCAGGGTGTGGTGATCAAGAGTCATGGTAACGCCAACGAACGGGCAATGCTGTCGGCCATTCGTCAGGCCGTCCGCGAAGTCGAGCTGGAAGTGCCCCGCCGAATCAACGAGCGTCTCGACGATCTCATGCTTTGAGTGCCTGAGACTAAAGTCTGTCCCGGTTTGGCCTCCCGTTCGCGGATAATTGGCCTAACTTGTACTATTGGCTAATCTCACGTAACCACTCAATGACGATAAGATTCCGCTTATGAAATCAGCCTTTATTTTTCCAGGACAAGGGTCGCAATCAGTGGGCATGCTATCGGCTGCCGCTGAAGCTTGGCCCATTATCGACAAAACCTTCGCCGAAGCCTCCAATGTGCTTGGCTACGACCTCTGGGATCTCTGCCAGAACGGGCCGGCTGAGGAGCTCAATAAAACCATGGTTACCCAGCCCGCGCTGCTAACAGCCAGTGTTGCCCTTTGGCGGCAGTGGTTTGTGGCAGGTGGTGTGTCCCCGGACTTTCTCGCCGGCCACAGTCTGGGCGAGTACAGCGCCCTGGTTGCCGCCGAGAGCCTCGACTTTGTGGAAGCGGTAAAGCTGGTTCGCCTGCGCGGCGAACTCATGCAGGACGCAGTACCGGCAGGAGAGGGCAAAATGGCTGCCATCCTGGGGCTTGAGGACGACGACGTTGTTGCTGCCTGTGAGGGAGCGGCGCAGGGTGATGTGGTGTCTGCGGTTAACTTCAATGCTCCCGGGCAGGTCGTGATTGCCGGAGCGGCCGCGGCGGTCGAACGCGCCATCGAGGCGTGTAAGGAAAAAGGGGCGCGGAAGGCCATGCCGTTGCCCGTCAGCGTGCCGTCCCATTGTGCCCTGATGAAGGGCGCTGCGGAGGAGCTGGCCAAAGCGCTGGAAGATGTGCGCTTTAACGATGCTGTCATCCCGGTTATACAAAATGTTAACGCCGCGGCCGAGACTGAATCCGCTACACTGAAGGCCAACCTGCTCAAGCAGCTCTATTCGCCGGTGCTCTGGACAGATTCCGTGCGCACGCTGGTTACTAACGGTGTTGAAGTCGCCGTTGAGTGCGGCACTGGCAAAGTGTTGGCGGGGCTTGCAAAGCGTATCGACCGGGCCTTGGCCGTTCACAGTATCGAAGACCCGGACTCGCTGTCGAAGGCGCTGGACGCCTTCGGTCAGTCCTGAAACGAAAGGGAGTTATTCATGTCTCTGGAAGGTAAAACCGCACTGGTAACCGGTGCTACCCGCGGCATTGGCCAGGCGATTGCCCGTGCGCTGGCCGCACAGGGTGCCGAAGTTATTGGAACAGCAACCAGTGAAGCCGGTGCCGAATCTATCACCAATGAACTCCAGTCGGCCGGTTACAAAGGCTACGGCATGGTGATGAACGTGGCAGATCCTGCCAGCATTGAAACAGGACTGAAGACGCTGACGGAAAAATCCGGTGCGCCTCTGATTCTGGTCAACAATGCAGGCATTACCCGTGATAACCTGCTCATGCGTTTGAAGGACGAGGACTGGGCATCAGTCCTGGAAACCAATCTTTCCAGCGTTTACCGCACGAGCAAGGCGGTGCTTCGCGGCATGGCCAAGGCGAAATGGGGGCGGATTATCAATATCAGTTCCGTGGTTGCCGGTATGGGCAATCCGGGGCAGGGCAACTATTGCGCTGCCAAGGCCGGCGTTGAAGGGTTTACCAGAAGCCTGGCCAAAGAAATGTCGAACCGGGGAATCACTGCGAATTGCGTGGCTCCCGGATTTATTGACACGGATATGACAAAAAAACTGGACGACAAGCAGCGTGAGGCTATGCTGGAAATCATACCCGCGGGTCGTCTGGGCGAGCCGGAAGAAGTGGCAGCCGTGGTTGCCTTCCTGGCATCAGACGCAGCCGGATACGTGACGGGTGAAACCATCAACGTTAACGGCGGAATGTACATGGGATAAGCCCCAGTCGGGGTCTGTGCGCAACTCCTTGTCGCACAACATGTTTATCAGAAGCTCTGCTTGTTTGCAGGTAGGGTTTAAACTAAACTGGCAGCACTTGAGTTGCTTGGTTGACACACAAAGTGAGGACATTATGAGTACAGTTGAAGAGCGCGTGAAGAAGATCGTTTGTGAACAGTTGGGCGTTAAAGAGTCCGAAGTTCAGAACTCATCTTCTTTTGTAGAGGATCTTGGCGCTGACTCACTGGACACCGTTGAGCTGGTTATGGCACTGGAAGAGGAATTTGAAACCGAGATTCCTGACGAGGAAGCCGAGAAGCTGACAAGTGTTCAGGACGCGATCGACTACATCGTCGCGCATACCTGATACTCTGCATTTAAGAAAGCCAGGCAAAAAGCCGTCCTTGTGAAACAGCGAGGGACGGCTTTTTTATTGGCTGAAAATCGGGTTCAATCTGCGTTCAGAATCATTCGGACAAGATCAGGTGCAACAGGTTATGACTAAACGGCGAGTTGTCATCACAGGCATGGGCATGCTGTCTCCGGTCGGCAATAGCGTGGAGTCGTCCTGGGAAGCTATTCGGGCCGGACGTAGCGGGATCGGTATGATCGATCGCTTTGATGCGTCGGCCTATAACACAAGGATAGGAGGGGCCGTACGGGATCTGGACATGGAGCCTTATCTGTCCCCCAAGGATGCCAGAAAGCTCGACGCCTTTATCCACTATGGCCTGATTGCCGCCCAACAGGCGGTTGATGACAGTGGCCTTGAGTCTTTTGACAGACTTGACCGGGAGCGCGTCGGTATTGCGATTGGCTCTGGCATCGGTGGCCTTGAGTACATCGAGAAAAGTGTTCTTACCATGGACAAGTCCGGGCCCCGAAAGGTTTCGCCATTTTTCGTGCCTGCCTCTGTCATCAACATGATCTCCGGTAATGCCGCTATCCGTTTCGGCTATCGCGGTCCGAATATTGCGATCGTGACCGCCTGCACCACCGGTACCCATAACATCGGCTACGCGGCCCGTACCATTGCCTATGGCGATGCCGAGGTAATGCTGGCCGGAGGGTCGGAAATGGCGACGACGCGTACCGGTATGGCTGCGTTTTCGGCTGCGCGGGCACTGTCCACGCGAAACGACGAACCGGAAAAGGCCAGTCGACCGTGGGATAAAGATCGGGACGGCTTTGTACTCAGTGATGGTGCGGGTGTCGTGGTTCTTGAGGAACTGGAGCACGCGAAACAGAGGGGCGCCACAATCTACGGCGAAGTGGTTGGCTTCGGTATGAGTGATGACGCCCATCACATTACTGCACCGCCAGAAGACGGTGAGGGCGCGGCCCGGTCCATGGCCAACGCCGTGCGTGACGCCGGACTTGATCCGGAAGAAATCGACTATATCAACGCCCACGGCACGTCCACCCAGGTGGGTGATGTCGCTGAAGTGGCTGCTGTTCGGCGGGTTTTCGGCGCACATGCCGAAAAGCTCGCCATGAGCAGCACCAAATCCATGACCGGGCACCTGCTTGGCGCCGCGGGTGCCGTGGAAGCGATCTTCTCGGTCCTGGCGATTCGCGACGGCGTGCTACCGCCAACCATCAATCTGGACAATCCCGATGAAGGGTGCGATCTGGATCTGGTTGCCCACAAGAGCCGTCCGGCCGATGTTCGGGTGGCGCTTTCCAACTCGTTCGGATTCGGTGGTACCAATGGCACCCTGATTTTCCGTCGCTACGAAGGCTGACACTGGCCGTGTTTCGTCTTTATTGGGCCGATGATGGCGGCCTGCCCGCTGATGATCGTGGCCTCGCTTATGGTGACGGACTGTTCGAAACCATCAGGATGTCCGGGCAGAAGGGTGTTCTGTTATCCCGTCATCTGGAACGAATGGTGCGTGATGCCGGGCGCCTTGGTATCGAAGTGTCCCGGAAGGAGCTCGCCAATGTGTGCGTGGAAGCGGCGCAGCGCTTTGCTGATCACTTCAGGACGGACGGCTGGATTCTCAAGCTGACACTGACCCGCGGCAGTGGCGGGCGGGGCTATCGCCCGGATCCCGGGATGGAGCCCAATCTGCTGGTGTCCGCTTCGCCTTTGCCGCCGATTGCGGACCCTGAGGGTGTCGTGGTTGATTTCTCCAGGGTGCCTCTGGCAGTCAATCCGTTGCTGGCCGGAATCAAGTCGCTGAACCGGATCGAACAGGTTCTGGCGGCCGCGGAACTCGGCCCTTCGCTGTTCGAGGTGATCATGGCCGACCGCGACGGCAATCTGGTCGAAGGCACCCGCACCAATCTTCTGCTTCGCCAGGGGGAAGGCTGGGTAACGCCTCCAGCCTCCTGTCTGGCGGTTGCCGGTGTGCTCAGGCAGTGGTTGCTGGAGCGTCTGAGGCAAAGGGGGGAGACGGTGACAGAGCGTCCGGTCACGGTAAGTGACGTGCTGGGCCAGGAATGCAAGGGCGTGTTTCTGCTGAACAGCGTGCTGGGTATTGTTCCGGTTCGCACTATTGCCGGTCATGATTTGCCTGTCGATACCGGACTTGCGACAATCTTCAATCCTCTCGAAACACTGGAATAAATCGTTTGCTCAAGAAGTTATTGCTTGCGTTCGTTTGCGTTGCCGTTCTCGCCGTGGCAGGAACCGGCCTGTGGGTGTGGCAGGGGCTGCAGGGCCTGGACAAGCCGGTGATGCTCGAAGAGCCACTGCTGTTTAACGTCCCTCAGGGCAGTTCCTTCATTGAAGTGGTTGGCCGGCTTGAGGCTGAGGGCCTGGTTTCAGACCGGCTATGGCTCAGGCTCTACGGTCGGCTCGAACCTGAGCAAACCCGGATCAAGGCCGGCGAGTACGAATTCGTCGACGGCATGAGCCCCAGGGACATGATCGGTGTGATGGTGTCGGGAGACACCAAGCACTGGTACGTGCAGTTCATCGAGGGCTGGACCTTCAAGGATATGAGAGCGGCCCTGGCCCGGGCTGAGCGGCTGCAGAAGGTGACCGGCCAGTGGACCAGTGAGCAGATCATGTCAGCTGTTGGCGCCGAGGGAGAGCATCCCGAGGGGCGATTTTTTCCGGATACCTACGCCTTTACCGGTAGCGAATCTGACCTTGATCTTCTGAAGCGGGCCTTCAGCCGCATGGAAACCGTGCTGGCAGAGGAATGGGCGGCGCGGGAAGAAGGATTGCCCTATGACAATCCATACGAAGCCCTGATCATGGCCTCGATAGTGGAGCGAGAAACCGGGGCCCCCCATGAGAGGGAACAGGTTGCCGGCGTGTTCGTCCGTCGTTTGCAAAAGGGCATGCGGCTGCAAACCGATCCCACGGTTATCTACGGTATGGGTGATAGTTACCAGGGCCGGATTGGTCGCAAGGATCTGCGCACGCATACTCCTTACAATACCTACAGGATCAATGGCCTGCCCCCCACACCTATAGCCCTGCCGGGCCGCGAGGCCATTCATGCAGCCCTGCACCCGGATGACGGTGACGCCCTTTATTTCGTTGCCCGGGGCGATGGCACCCACAAATTCTCGCGTACGCTGGCGGAGCACCAGAAAGCAGTCCGTGAATTCCAGCTGAACCGGCGTGAAGACTACCGCTCTTCGCCTGCGCCACAAGACAGCGACGCCGATGAGGATGCAGGATGATGGCGCGGGGGCAGTTCATAACGTTCGAAGGCACCGAAGGTGTCGGCAAATCGACACAGTTGACGAACGCCGCCAGTACTCTCGATCAGATGGGCGTTGATTATATTGTCACCCGGGAGCCCGGGGGCACGCCGATGGCTGAGGCCATTCGCGAGCTGTTGCTGGCGCCCAGGGATGAGCCGGTAAATGAAATCACCGAGCTGTTGTTGATGTTCGCCGCCAGGGCCCAGCACTTGCATACGCGAATTTTACCGGCACTTGAACGAGGCCAGTGGGTTTTGTGCGACCGATTCACTGACGCGACCTTTGCCTATCAGGGCGGCGGGCGCGGCGTTCCGGAAGAGCGAATTGCCCTGCTGGAAACACTGGTTCAGGGTGACATCCGCCCGGATCATGTGGTTGTCCTGGACGCCCCTGTGGATACAGGGATGGCCAGAGCCCGCAAACGGGGCGAGCTTGATCGTTTCGAGCAGGAAGATCTGGATTTTTTCCAGCGAATCAGAGATGCCTATCTCGCCCGGGCCTCGACGGAGCCCGCCCGCTATCATGTGGTTGATGCCGCGCGCCCGCTGGCCGAGGTTTCTGAGCAGGTCTCGGGCCTGTTGAGTCAGTGGGTAAATCATTAGGAGCTTGCTGACAGCCGGTGGCTTTTACCACTGTTTTTGGCTCATTCGTGCACTTTCTGTAATGTTCTGCTTTAATTGAGGAACATTCTCAGTTAAACGCTGGCAGTTTTAATGGTTAACGCGAAACTTCTAAAGCTTCCAATGGCCGCGCATCAGCATTGGCACGAGCACCACCAGATTGTCATAGGGGTGCGGGGCGAAGCCGAGTTAAGCGTTGATGGGGCGGGGGCGTGTCTGGACACCTGGCGGGCCTATCTGGTGCCCACGGAAGCCCGGCACGATTATCGTGGTAATGACAAGAATCATGTTCTGGTCATTAATCTCGATCCGCTCATGCCCGCCGTCAATTCTCCCGCTCACGCAGATTACGAGCGAATGATGCGGGTGTTTGAAAAACCGCGAACCTTGCAGATGGACAGCCGCTTGCACGGTCTTGTCCAGTTCGCCGCCGGCGAGTTTGACCGCGCGCCAGATCACACGACGCTTCAGCAGCACCTGGCTTCCAGTATTCTCTACTGCATGGCTGACCGGATCACGGATGGCCAGTCCTTCACTTCCAACAGGAATGCCATCAGTCCGGATGCGGTCCGGCGATACATTCTCAAAAACCTTCACAAGAAGATTACCGTCGAAGACATGGCAGGAGAAGCTTGCCTGAGTGTCAGCCGTTTCCATGAGGTGTTCAGGGAGGTGGCAGGCATTACGCCTCACCAGTTCCTGTTACAGACACGCCTCGATCAGGCCGCCACCCTCCTGACAACAACGACCCTTACGGTGTCCGAAATCAGTTATCGAACCGGTTTCTCGTCCCAAAGCGCACTGACTAATGCCTTGCGGAAATACAAGGGGACAACGCCATCACGATTGCAGGTTGGCGACCGAGTGGCCTGATTTGGCCTGCCAGTTTCCCAGTCCCGTAGGATTGTGCAAAAGAATCGTAGGATTTCGTAAGCTCGGAATCCGTACTGATACTAACTTATAGCGACTGAAGCCCGGTCTCACGCGTGCGTGCGGGGCGCGAGTCGCAAACCATCTTTGCGTGCTCAGGTTCAGGAAGTTGTCACATGGAAAATTCCTGCTTCAATCGAGATGGAACTCGGAAAGAAAAGAAGAACAGTACAGCGAGTTGGCGTCAGGTCAGCCATGTGCTTTGCGAGCGGATCTAGTCCGACTCATTAAACCGGAGGAGCCCCTATGGCTATTGGTGTTTGGATAAGTCTCTTTTTATATTTCGCGCTCATGATTGCCATTGGCGTTTTCGCAATGCGCAGAGCGACGTCTTCATCTGAGGACTACATGTTGGGCGGTCGAGCCCTGAGTCCAAAGGTGGCAGCGCTTTCTGCTGGTGCTTCTGACATGAGTGGCTGGTTGCTCCTGGGTCTGCCCGGGGCTCTGTTTGCTTCGGGTTTGGGATCGGCCTGGATCGGTATTGGCCTGCTCGTGGGTGCATTCTTCAACTGGACGCTGGTGGCGCCGCGTCTTCGTGAACAGACTGTACACTACGGCAATGCGATCACCATCCCGTCGTTCCTGGCGAACCGTTTTCCAACGCAGTCTCTTTCGCTGCGTACGGTCTCGGCCATCGTTATCGTTATCTTCTTCGCGGTTTACACAGCATCCGGTCTGGTGGCCGGTGGCAAGCTGTTCGAAAGCGCGTTTGCCGGCATTTTCAACTTTGGTGGCCTGAGTGACTATGCTGCCGGTATTGTGATTACCCTTGGTGTGGTTCTGGCTTATACCGTCGTGGGCGGTTTCCTGGCGGTGAGTCTGACCGATTTTGTTCAGGGCTGCATCATGATGCTGGCGCTGGTTATCATGCCTGCGGTTGTGCTCTTCGGTGAGGGCGGCGGAGGCTTTGCCCAGGCGTCGCAAACCCTGAATGAAGTGGATCCCACGCTACTGTCGTGGACGGAAGGCCTGACCTTCATAGGCTGGTTGTCTGCGGTTACCTGGGGGTTGGGTTACTTTGGTCAGCCTCACATCATCGTGCGCTTCATGGCCATCCGCACCCTGAAAGATGTTCCGGTTGCCCGGAACATCGGGATGAGCTGGATGCTGATTTCCCTGATCGGTGCGATTTCCCTTGGTGTGTTTGGCCGCGCTTACGCCATCCGCAATGGCATGGACGTACAGGATCCGGAAACCATCTTCATTATTCTGTCTGACATGCTGTTCCACCCGCTGATTACAGGCTTCCTGTACGCGGCCCTGCTGGCGGCGGTGATGAGTACGATCTCCAGTCAGCTGCTGGTGTCTTCTTCTTCGCTGACTGAGGATTTCTATCGCCTGTTCCTGCGCAAGGAAGCAACCGACAAGGAATGCGTGAATATTGGCCGGGTGTGCGTTGTACTCGTCGGTCTGGTGGCGGCCGTTATTGCGTCCGATCCGAACTCTCAGGTTCTGGCTCTGGTTGCTAACGCATGGGCAGGCTTCGGTGCTGCCTTCGGTCCGCTGATTATTCTGTCTCTGATGTGGCCACGTACCAATGGCGCAGGCGCCATTGCCGGCATGGTAGTTGGTGCTGCCACCGTCATCATCTGGATTTCCCTGGGCTGGAACGGCTCGTTCATGGGCGGCCCGGGTGTCTATGAGATTATTCCCGGCTTCATCGCTGCCTTTATTGCAATCCTGGTAGTGAGCTCGGTTACCGCCGATGCCGGCGAGTACCAGCATATCGAGCGGTAAAGAAAAAACGCGCAAAACGCGTTGTAAGATGTGAAAAGGACTCCTCCGGGAGTCCTTTTTTTGGTCATAATGATTCCGGATCGGGGCTTCTTTCGTATCCCCCAATCTCCGATGGAGCGCGCTGGGTGACTGTTCTGGAAATCGTGGCTTTACTGTCGATCGGCGGCATTGCCGGGTTTATTAACGTTCTCTCAGCCGGCGGTTCCATGCTGACCCTGCCCCTGCTGATGTTTCTCGGTCTTCCGCCTCAGGTCGCCAACGGCACCAACCGGGTGGCGATAACCCTGCAGAGTATCACTGCCGTAGGCAGCTTCTACCGGATGGGGCATGGCAACCTTGTTGTCAGCCTGCACCTGGCCATACCGGCGGTTCTGGGCTCTCTGGTGGGTGCCTGGATCGCAACCTGGGTATCCGACACCGTGTTTGAGTGGGTGCTCGTGTCGGCCATGATCGGCGCCTCTGTCTTCATGTTACTGCCTCAGCCGGTTCTCAATACCCGCCCATTGACACCCGAGCGCCTTGGTCCGGCTGTCTACCTGGCGATGTTTGTCGTTGGTATGTATGGCGGCTTCATTCAGGTTGGTGTGGGAGTGCTTTTCCTTGTGGTGCTGTACCACATGCTCAAGATCGACTTGCGCCAGGTGAACGTGCTCAAGGTCTCGATTGTGTTGCCGTTTACCTTTGCAGCGCTGGTGGTGTTCGCCCTCAACGATCAGGTGCGCTGGGGCGTGGGCCTGACCCTGGCACTGGGCAATGTTACCGGCGCATTCATTGCTACCCGGGTCAATATGAGCAAACGCGGAGCACGCTGGATCAAGGGTATTACCCTGGTCATGGTGGCTGCGATTCTGGTGAGGCTGATTATCTACTGAGTGTAGGTGTATCCCGGGTAGGTAATCAGGCATAAAAAACGCCAGCCCGGGGGCTGGCGTTTCCGTGGAGCTAAACCCTGAAGGTCAGCGCTCAGGCAACGTTCGCCTCGGCAGCCTTCTTGGTGTAGTTCTCCATCTGGTCGAAGTTGAGATACTTGTAGATCTCTTTCGACATGCTGTTGAGGTCCTTGGCGTACTCCATGTACTCCGCAGGGGAGGGGAGTTTGCCCAGAACCGCACCCACAGCCGCCAGTTCCGCAGAGGTCAGGTACACGTTGGCACCATCACCAAGGCGGTTCGGGAAGTTACGGGTGGACGTGGACAGCACGGTTGACTTCGGTGCTACCCGCGCCTGGTTACCCATGCACAGTGAGCAGCCCGGCATCTCGGTGCGAACACCGGCGGTGCCGTAGGTGTTGAAGTAACCCTCTTCCATCAGCTGCGCCTGATCCATCTTGGTTGGCGGAGACATCCACAGACGGGTGCTCAGCGGGCCCTTGTGCTGCTCAAGGAGCTTGCCAGCGGCGCGGAAGTGACCGATGTTGGTCATGCAGGAGCCGATGAAGACTTCGTCCACCTTGTCGCCAGCCACTTCGGACAGGAACTTGGCGTCGTCCGGATCGTTCGGGCAGCATACGATCGGTTCTTTGATGTCGGCCAGGTCGATTTCGATGACGTGGGCGTACTCGGCATCTTTGTCGGCACGCATCAGCTTCGGATCAGCCAGCCACTCTTCCATCTGCTGGGCACGGCGCTCCAGGGTACGCGGGTCGCCGTAACCTTCGGCAATCATCCAGCGCAGCATGGTGATGTTGGAGCGCAGGTACTCGGCAACGGAGTCTTCAGACAGGTTGATGGTACAACCGGCGGCGGAGCGCTCAGCGGAAGCGTCAGACAGTTCGAACGCCTGCTCAACAGTCAGGTGCTCAAGGCCTTCGATTTCGAGGATGCGACCGGAGAACTCGTTGATCTTGCCCTTCTTCTCAACGGTCAGCATGCCCTGCTTGATGCCGTACAGCGGGATAGCGTGTACCAGGTCACGCAGGGTAATGCCCGGTTGCATTTCGCCCTTGAAGCGAACCAGGACAGACTCTGGCATGTCCAGCGGCATAACGCCGGTGGCAGCGGCAAACGCCACCAGGCCGGAACCGGCCGGGAAGGAGATGCCCATCGGGAAACGGGTGTGGGAGTCACCACCGGTGCCCACGGTGTCCGGCAGCAGCATGCGGTTCAGCCAGGAGTGGATGATGCCGTCACCGGGGCGCAGGGAAACACCGCCACGGGTGCGGATGAAGTCCGGCATGGTGTGCTGCATTTCCACGTCAACCGGCTTCGGATAAGCGGCAGTGTGACAGAAGGACTGCATGACCAGATCGGCCTGGAAGCCCAGACACGCCAGATCTTTCAGCTCGTCACGGGTCATCGGGCCAGTGGTATCCTGGGAACCGACGGTAGTCATGTGTGGCTCGCAGTAGGTGTTCGGACGAACGCCTTTGCCTTCTTCCAGGCCACAGGCCTTGCCGACCATCTTCTGGGCCAGGGTGAAGCCTTTGGTACCAGCCTCGGGATCTTTTGGCAGACGGAACAGGTCGGTCGCGCCCATGCCCAGTGCTGTACGGGCCTTGGCAGTCAGGCCACGGCCAATGATCAGCGGGATACGGCCGCCGGCCTGAACTTCGTCCAGGATGACGTCAGACTTGAACTTGAACTCGGAGATGGTCTCACCGGCTTCGTTCAGGATCTTACCTTCGTACGGGCGGATCTCAATCACGTCGCCCATGTTCATGTTGTCAACGGGCGCTTCGAAAACCAGGGCGCCTGCATCTTCCATGGTGTTGAAGAAGATAGGGGCTACCTTGTTACCGATACAGACACCGCCGGCACGCTTGTTGGGCACGCCCGGGATGTCTTCACCGAAGAACCACAGAACGGAGTTGGTGGCCGACTTACGGGAGGAGCCGGTACCAACAACGTCACCAACAAAGGCAACAGGCAGGCCCTTGGACTTGATTTCATCGATCTGGCTCATGGGGCCGGTCACGCCGGGCTCCTCGGGCTTCAGGCCGTCACGTTCCATTTTATAGGCAGCGCGGGCGTGCAGCGGGATGTCCGGGCGGGACCAGGCATCCGGGGCCGGAGACAGGTCGTCGGTGTTGGTTTCGCCAGTAACCTTGAACACCACCATCTTGGTGCTCTCGGGTACCTTCTTCTTGTTGGTGAACCACTCACCGTTGGCCCAGGATTCGATAACTGCCTTGGCAACGGGGTTGCCTGCGTCCATCTTTTCCTTCACGTCGTTGAAGGCATCGAACATCAGCAGGGTGCGCTTGAGCTGCTCACCAGCCAGTTCGGCCAGCTCGGAATCGTCCAGAAGGTCAACCAGGGTCGCAATGTTGTAGCCACCCTGCATCATGCCCAGCAGCTTGACCGCAGTCTGCTTGTCCAGCAGCGGAGAAGACGCTTCGCCTTTAACAATGGCGGTCAGGAAAGCGGCCTTCACGTAGGCGGCTTCATCGACGCCCGGCGGTACGCGGTTTTCCAGGAGATACACCAGGGTATCTTCCTCACCGGCCGGCGGGTTTTTCAGCAGGTCGACCAGAGCAGCAGTCTGCTCGGCGTTCAGGGGCTTGGGAGGAATACCCAGGGCTTCACGTTCGGCAACGTGTTCACGATAGGCTTCTAACACGATATGGACCCTCATCAGTTGGAATGTCCCGCGCCGTTGGCTTCATGCCGTGGCGGGCGGTTTTTGGCGGAAAGGCCGCAGGAGCCTCTGAATAATGCCTCAAATCACCGATGGGGTTTCAGGGTTTATTCAGAGACTCCTTAATCTGGCGCTGCATTCTATAGGAAACCCCTTATAAAGTTAAGTTGGACAGAGGTCGGAGGAATCTGTTAAGTGCGCTATACTCGCCGGCCGCAAATCAACCGATGTACTGAGCCATGAACGACGCCCTGCAAGAGATTCACAACTTCCTGCCGTGCCGGACCCCGCAACAGTGGATCGACAACGCCCTGGCGAATCAGGATCTGATGCTGATTGATCACGCCCACTGCGAGAAAAAAGCCGCCTCCACCGCGTTGAGCCTGATGTACCGCTATGTCGACAACACCGATCTGTTGAACAAGATGTCCCGGCTGGCCCGGGAAGAGCTCCGGCATTTCGAACAGGTACTGGCAATCATGAAAAAACGGGGCGTGGAGTATGGTCACCTGACGCCGGCCCGCTACGCTGCAGGATTGAGGCAGGAGGTCCGTGCGGAAGATCCCGGGCGGTTGGTGGATGTGCTGATTGTGGGTGCGATTATCGAAGCGCGCTCTTGTGAGCGGTTTGCCGCCCTGGCGCCATTTTTGGATGAGAAGCTGGCGGACTTCTACACCAGTCTGCTGAAATCGGAAGCCCGACATTATCAGGATTACCTGGCGCTGGCCGAGCAGGCTGCCGGTGGGCCGATTGAGGCGCGCGTGGGTGATTTTCTGGCGCTCGAGAAAGCATTGATCGAGGAGCCGGATACAGAGTTCCGGTTCCATAGTGGGCCAGTAAGCTAAGGCTGGCCTGCCAGGTTGGGGTCAGAAGAAAGCTTTCTTCTGAGCCCGTCTTGATCACTCCAGTTTCCGGCAGAGCTCTATCCAGGCGTCAATGCCGGCGCTGCGGTATTTCTGCTTGTGCAGGATGAAGTAGAACTGCCGGTCAAACCGACGGTGTTCGGGGACGGTCAGCGGCACCAGGCTGCCCCGCTTGAAGGCATCGGCCAGCACCACTTCAGACAGGCAGCCAATGCCAAGGTCTGCCTCTACTGCCCGCTTGATGGCTTCCGTGTGTTCCAGTTCCAGCAGCACGTTCAGATCCGACAGCAGGCCGTGCATGCCCCGCTCGAAGCTCTGGCGCGTACCGGAACCCTGCTCACGCATGATCCAGGTGGCGTTGCGCAGGTCTTCATCCGACAGAGAGGTTTTCCTTGCAAGAGGGTGGCTTGGAGAGCAGAACACAACCAGCTCATCACCTCTCCAGGGCAACACATCCAGCTCTGATGACTGCAATTCGCCTTCGATCAGTCCGATGTCCAGCTCAAAGTCCTTGACCCGCCTGGCAATGGTGCTGGTGTTGGCTACTTCCAGGGAGACTCTTGGATGGGTAGGGGTATTCATGTATTGGGCCATGACACCCACGGCCAGATAGTTCCCGATAGTAAGCGTGGCGCCCACTTTCAGAGCACCCACTTCGGTGTGCTTGCTGAAAGCCTGTTCCAGTTCATTGGCCTGAGCCAGGACGGCTTCTACTTTCGGGCGGTACAGACGCCCCAGTTCGTTCAACTGAAGCCGCTTGCCAACGCGATCGAACAACTGGATATCGAACTGGTTTTCCAGTTCTTTCAGCGCACTGCTGGCTGCTGACTGCGACATGGCCAGCGATTCGGCCGCGCGGGTAATGTTCTGGAAGTGGGCCGCTGCAAGGAAAACTTCCAATTGCCGGAAACTGTATTTCATAACTTTTGGCTCTTAATCGGCTCACTCGAATAAGGTTATGAGAATATCCCATTTTCCCGATAGGTTAGTGCCGGGTTACACTAAGCGCAATCCAAAGTTAAAACATTCGCCGTAAAACAGCGTATCGGACAGGCAAGAGGTTTACATGAGCAACCTGATCAAAGAGAAAGTTACCAGCGTCCATCACTGGAACGATACCCTGTTCAGCTTCACCACAAGCCGGGATCCGGGCTTTCGTTTCAAGAACGGCCATTTTGTCATGATCGGTCTTGAGACCGAGGGCAAGCCCCTGATGCGCGCTTACAGCATTGCGAGCGCCAACTATGAGGAAGAGCTTGAGTTCTTTTCGATCAAGGTTCAGGACGGTCCACTGACTTCCCGTCTGCAGAAGATTCAGGTGGGTGACGAGATTCTGGTCAGCCGTAAACCGACGGGAACCCTGATTCTGGACAACCTCCTGCCGGGCAGGAACCTCTGGCTGATCAGCACGGGTACCGGGCTCGCGCCGTTCATGAGCATTATCAAGGACCCCGAGGTCTACGAGGCCTTCGACAAGGTGATCCTGACTCATGGCGTTCGTTACGTTTCCGAGCTGGCCTATCAGAAGGAAATTGAGGAATTGCCGGAGAACGAATACTTCGGCGAAATGGTCAAGGGCAAGCTGGTTTACTATCCCACCGTCACGCGCGAAGAGTTTCGCAACCGGGGCCGGCTAACCGATGCCATGGAGACCGGGAAGATTACCCGCGATCTGGACTTGCCGGATTTCGACCCGGAAAACGACCGATTCATGATCTGCGGCAGCCCGAGCATGCTCAAGGACACCTGCGCCATCCTCAATAACATGGGCTTCAAGGAAGCCCGGGGCGGCGATATGGGGCACTACGTGATTGAGCGGGCCTTTGTGGAGCAGTGAGTTTTCAGGGCCAGGCCGCCTTTGACAAAGCCGGAGCGTGATGCTCCGGCTTTTTTGTGTTTGTATCTGACAGAATTGGTCGTATAAACGGCAAACGGTTATGGAGGCGGACAAAATGGCGGGAATGCAGGGAACGAAGAAAAACGTCATCAGTTTCCTGGTGGCACTGGTGGTCGGAGTGGTTCTTGGTACGGTGGTCCAGACCCAGCTAAACCTCCTGGCCCTTCAGGCCATCGGGGTGGGGGTTGGATCTGACGCTCGCCTGTCCGCCACTGTGCATGATCTGGTTTCCTTCGCACCGCTTTATGGAATCCTTTTTGGTGTCAGTTTCCTCGTTTCCCAGATCGTCGCCACGACTGTCTCACGCTTCATGGGGCCTGGGCTGCGGGTACCGCTGTTTGCCCTGGCCGGGGCCGGCGGGCTGTGGGTGGCGCTGCTGACGGCCAATGCACTGGCCCCCATGCCTACGCTCATTGCGGCTACCCGGTCTGCGGGTGGGCTGCTCGCGATGTTGCTAACGGCGGCGTTTGCGGGTGCATTGTTCGCCCGACTGACGGCCAGGCGGCATACCGTTGATGTTGGTCATGCACCGACGGTTATTCTTACCTGTTGCCTGGCACTGGGCCTCGGGTCGCTGCCCGCGCCGGTGCAGGCCCAGTCTCCCGGCAACTACACCGTCGAGACATTAATCTCCGGGCTGGAGCATCCCTGGTCCCTGGCGTTTCTCCCTGAGGGTGGCGCCGTGGTGACGGAGCGGGCAGGGCGGTTGCGGCGCATTTCAGGGGAGTGGGGTCTGGATCCGGAGCCGATTACAGGCGTGCCGACGGTTTTCAATGATGCTCAGGCTGGCCTTTTTGATGTCCTGCTGTCGCCGGATTTTGAGGCTGACCGGGCGGTATTTCTTGCCTACGCTTGCGGTACCGCCGCAGCCAATCACCTATGTGTTGCCCGTGGTCAGTTACAGGGAATGGCTCTGCACGACGTAGTCGAGATATTCCGGGCTCAACCTGCGAAGCAGGGCAGTGCCCACTATGGTGGCCGAATGGCGTGGCTTCCCGATGGTACGCTGATCGTCACCCTGGGGGATGGATTTGACTATCGCGAGCAGGCACAGGACCTGTCCAGCCATCTTGGCAAGATTATCCGCCTGAACCCGGATGGTACGGCACCCGAAGACAATCCCTTCGTTGGCAGCGACGATGCTCTTCCGGAAATCTACAGCTACGGACACCGCAATGTGCAGGGGCTGGTCTACGATTCCGTTGATGGTTTGCTGATTGCCCACGAACACGGCCCACGTGGCGGGGATGAGGTCAACATCATCGAGCCGGGACACAACTATGGCTGGCCGGTGATCACTCATGGCATCGACTACACGGGAGCGATGATCACGCCCTTTGTTCAGCATGAGGGTATGGAGCAGCCGCTGCTGCACTGGACCCCTTCAATCGCGCCCTCAGGGATGACCCGCTACAGGGGCGAGCTGTTTCCTGACTGGCAGGGCAACCTGCTTGTGGGCGCGCTCGCCGACAGAAGTGTGCATAGGGTGACGCTGGACGGACGGCAGGCCAACGATACGGAAACGATGTTCGAAGAGCTTGATGAGCGGATTCGGGATGTTGCCACGGGGCCTGACGGTGGGGTGTATCTGCTTACCGACAGCGCCGAAGGGCGAGTGCTGCGTATCGTGCCTTAGTCGGAGATCTGGGTCGTTTGCGTATGGCCGGTGTATAGTAGGCGGTTTTCAAAAGGGGGAAGCCGCCATGTTTCATCTGGAACTGGAACCACGTTTCAGCGATACCGATGCCCTCGGGCACATCAGCAATACCACTTTGCCGGTCTGGTTCGAGCAGGCCAGAACGCCGGTTTTCCGGATTTTTCATCCCACCCTTGAGGCGGAGACCTGGCCGCTGATCATTGCACGGCTGGAAATTGATCTGCTGGCCCAGAGCTACTGGCATATTCCGGTCAAGATCAAAACAGGCATTGGCAAGATCGGCAATTCCTCGTTCCATGTCGTTCAGGAAGCCTGGCAGGGCGACAAGCAGATTGCCCGGGGCGTCGCCGTGCTGATTCATTTCGATTACGAAACAGAGAAGGCCCTGCCAATTCCAGAGGACATCAAAGCAAGACTGGCTGAACATGCTGTAGAGTAATCGCCCGTAATTTTGAACCTACCGGAGGCGCTGGTGTTTGGTAAATCGTTTGCATTGCTTGGTCTGATCACGGTTTTCGCACTCGCTGGCTGTGATTCCGCGAACGAGACTACGGATCCCGTTCCTGAGTCCGAGGATATGTCCGCGTCGGAGAGTCCTGATGTTGATGTTTCCCTGGCGCTGACCTCCGCCCAGTTGGACTGGGTGGGTCAGCAGATTTTCCGGAACGAATGCGCAGGTCGTTTCCAGTGCCTGGTCCACTGGAATGATGGTGAGGCCTTCCCGTCGCTCGGTATCGGACACTTTATCTGGTATCCGAAGGGTGTTGAGGGTCGGTTTGTCGAGAGCTTTCCCGCGCTGATGGAATACATGGAGCAACGACAAGTCAATATTCCCCAATGGCTGCGGGCTCTGGAGCCCTTCGATGCGCCCTGGAGCCGGAAAGCGGAATTCATGGCTGTCGACGACTCGCCCCGGCTCGCAGAACTACGCGAGTTTCTGGCGGGCACTCAGGGAATTCAGGCGGAATTCATATTCCGCCGGGCCAGGCAGTCGCTGGGGAAAATTGTTGAGGCCGCTCCGGATGAGCGAAAGTCAGAAGTGGCTAACAGGTTGAAAGCGCTCAGTCAGACGCCCGGCGGCGTCTATGCCATTATCGACTATGTGAATTTCAAGGGAGAGGGGCTTTCACCCAAGGAACGCTACAACGATCAAGGCTGGGGGCTACTGCAGGTGCTACTGGCAATGTCTGGCTCCGATGACCATAGTGCTCTCGTCCAGTTTCGGGAGGCGGCCGCTACGGTGCTCACGCGCAGAGCTGAAAACGCAGAGGACCCGATTGAACGAGAGCGCTGGCTGCCGGGATGGCTGAAGCGTCTCGAGACCTATAAAGAGCCTCCCGTCTTCAAAATTTCCGAATAATTTTGCATAAAAACTAGTTCATTTCCCGAACCTTGTTCTACTTTTAAGGAGCACGACCCCAAAGCCGCCTTTTTTTGGCGCATGGGGTCGTAATGAGAGCACTGTATCAGTGCATGAAGCAGCGTCACCTCGTTCCAGTTCTGTCTGTAACGCCCTGGTGGCGAATAAAAACAATATAAATCATGGATTTAGGATGTATGGCTCGCAAATTGCTGAAAGCATATGTCTCGAAAAACCAACTGATGTTCGGAGAAAAGACAATGAGAAAGACGAAATCGATTGCCCTGGGGATTGCTCTGGCAGTGGGTACGTTCACGGCCTCTGGCGCCATGGCAGCCACCACACTGGAAAACGTCAAGGAGAAGGGCCACCTGCAGTGTGGTGTTACCACCGGTCTCCCGGGATTCTCCCAACCTGATGAAAAAGGCAACTGGACCGGTATCGATGTTGATACCTGCCGCGCTGTAGCTGCAGCGATCTTCGGGGATGCCTCCGCGGTCGAGTTTACGCCCCTCACCGCAAAGGAGCGTTTTACCGCACTGCAGTCCGGTGAAATCGACATGCTTTCCCGCAACACCACCTGGACGTTGACCCGTGACGCTTCGCTGGGCCTCAATTTCGCTGGCGTGAATTACTACGACGGCCAGGGGTTTCTGATCAACAAGGATATCGGGGTAGACGATGCACTCCAGCTTGACGGAGCCTCTATCTGTATCCAGGCCGGGACCACGACAGAGCTCAACCTGTCCGACTACTTCCGTGCCAAAGGAATGGAATTCAAACCCATCGTATTCGATACCTCTGAGCAAACCGTTCAGGGGTTTTCTGCCGGTCGGTGCGACGTGCTGACGTCTGACCGTTCCCAGTTGGCGGCGCTGCGTTCCAAGCTGTCTGATCCGAGTGCAGCCAAGATTCTGCCAAACACCATTTCGAAGGAGCCGCTGGGCCCCGTGGTTCGCCAGGGTGACGATCAGTGGTTCAACATCGTCAAGTGGGTGCTTTCAGTACAGATCAACGCGGAAGAGCTGGGTGTTACCAGTGCCAATGCCGACGATATGCTGAAGTCCGATAACCCGAACATCCAGCGTTTGCTGGGTACGGACGGCGACATGGGTGCCAAGCTTGGCCTGCCTGATGACTTCGGCCACAAGGTTGTTAAGCTGGTCGGTAACTACGGTGAGATGTATGACCGCAATGTTGGTCCGGACACACCGCTCGGTCTGGACCGGGGTATCAACGCCCTGTGGACCGACGGCGGCATCATGTATGCCCCGCCAGTCCGGTAACACCTGAAAGCACACCGGGGCGCCTCGCAAGGGGCGCCCCGGTGATCTCTGATGAAGTCAGCTGCAGGGAAGCCTTTCGGAACATTGCATGAAAAAACAAACAATTGATTCAAGACCTGCCGGGCCAAAGCCCTGGTATGACCCGCGGGTACGTTCACTCTTCTTCCAGGTTGTCGCCATCGCACTGGTTTTCTGGGCCGGCTGGACACTGGTAGAAAACACGCTCGCCAACATGGAGAGCCGGGGCATCAGCACCGGTTTCGGCTTTCTTGATGAGACCGCCGGCTTCGGCATCATCATGAGCCTGATCCCTTACGATGCCACCATGACCTATGGCCGAACCTTCTGGGTTGGCCTGACCAACACCCTCCTGGTCTCCGCAATGGGCATCGTTGCTGCAACGATTCTCGGATTCATCATTGGTGTGGCCCGTCTGTCCAGCAACTGGCTGGTTGCCAAGGTGTCCCTCGTTTATATCGAGGTTATCCGGAATATCCCGTTGCTGCTGCAGATCTTTTTCTGGTATTTCGCCGTTCTGGGCGCCTTGCCTTCGCCGCGCCAGAGTATCGATGTGGGCGGTACCATGTTTCTCAACAATCGCGGGCTTTATGTTCCGGAGCCGCTGACCCAGGACGGTTTTGGGCTGGTCTGGTGGGCTCTGGCGATCGCCATTGCCGCCGTTGTTGGTATTCGAATCTGGGCCAAAAAGCGGCAGCTGGCTACTGGCCAGATCTTTCCCACCTTCAAGGTTGGTGTTGCACTACTGGTCCTGTTGCCGGCAATCGCCTACTTCGCAGCAGGCAGCCCGCTCGAATGGGAAGTGCCCGCACTGAAGGGCTTCAATTTTGGTGGTGGTATTACCATCATCCCCGAGCTTGCCGCTCTGTGGGTGGCGCTATCGCTGTACACGGGCAGTTTTATAGCCGAGATTGTCCGGTCCGGTATCCTGTCAGTGAGCAAGGGCCAGACTGAAGCGGCCAAAGCGCTGGGGCTCCCTAACGGGCTTACGTTGCGTCTGGTTGTGATACCGCAGGCAATGCGGGTGATTATCCCGCCGCTCACGAGCCAGTACCTGAACCTGGCGAAGAACTCATCTCTCGCGACGGCAATCGGTTATCCGGATCTCGTTGCAGTCTTCATGGGCACCACCCTCAATCAGACCGGGCAAGCGGTCGAGGTTGTGGCGATCACCATGGCGGTGTATCTCACGATCAGCCTTTCGATCTCGCTGTTCATGAATATCTACAACCGGGCTGTTGCGATTAAGGAGCGATGATGGCTGAGTCAACCATGAAACCACCCAAGAAGGCGCTCAGTCCGGTCAAGTGGATGCGTGAGCATCTGTTTTCGACCTGGTACAACGCACTGCTCACAGTGGCCGTTGGCTATCTGCTGGTAACCAGTGTCGGGCCGCTCCTGAACTGGTTGCTGTTCGAGGCGAACTTTCAGGGCCAGGATGCGAGCGACTGTACCGGAGCCGGTGCCTGCTGGCTGTTCATCAGTCAGCGTCTGAATTTCTTCATCTACGGGTTCTACCCCGATGAGTTGCAGTGGCGCGTCGACGCCATGTTCCTGCTGTTGGCCATTGCGTTTGTGCCCCAGTTCATCGAGCGGTTCCCGGGGCGCAAATGGCTCGGGATTTTCGGGATGACCGGCTTGCCCATTATCGGGTACTTCCTGATACCGGGCGGCACGTTCGGCCTTGAAGTAGTCGAGAGCACCAAATGGGGCGGCCTGATGCTGACCCTGATCCTCGCCTACATTGGCATACTTGCCTCCCTGCCTATCGGCATTCTACTGGCCCTTGGGCGGCGCTCGGAGATGCCGATCATCCGTGGTCTGAGCGTGGTGTTCATTGAGGTCTGGCGGGCGGTGCCCCTGATCACGGTGCTGTTTATGGCCTCAGTGATGCTGCCGTTGTTCCTGCCGGAAGGCGTTAACTTCGAAAAGCTGGCGCGTGCCCTGATCGGTATCACACTCTGGCAGTCTGCCTATATGGCGGAAGTAATCCGGGGTGGTCTGCAAGCCATTCCGCGGGGCCAGTATGAGGCAGCTGATGCCCTCGGGCTCGGATACTGGCGGAAGATGGGGCTCGTTATTCTTCCCCAGGCGCTGAAAATGGTGATTCCGGGAATCGTGAATACCTTCATTTCACTGTTCAAGGACACCACGCTGGTTCTGATTATCGGCCTGTTTGATGTGCTTGGAACCGTCCAGTCCACTGTGACAGACCCGGCATGGCAGAACGTGGCCATAGAAGGCTATGTCTTTGTCGCCTTCTGTTTCTGGGTCTTCTGCTTCGGCATATCCCGCTACAGCCAGAATCTCGAACGCAAACTCGACACCGGTCATAAAACCTGATGGGTAACCCAATGACAGAACAAACCCAAACTTCCAATGCAACGCCTTCCGAACAGGATAACACCGGTAAGAAGTCCGACATTATCCGTGTTGAAGGCATGCACAAGTGGTACGGGGACTTCCACGTACTGAAGGACCTCAACCTGACAGTAGCCCAGGGTGAGCGAATTGTTATCTGCGGGCCGTCCGGCTCTGGTAAATCGACCTTCATTCGGTGTATTAACCGGCTGGAAGAGCATCAACAAGGCAAAATCATCGTCGACGACGTTGAGCTGACCGATGATGTGCGCCAGATCGATACGGTTCGTCGGGAAGTCGGCATGGTATTCCAGCATTTCAACCTGTTCCCGCACCTGACGGTCCTTGAGAACTGCTGCCTGTCGCCGATCTGGGTCCGCAAGATTCCTCGCAAAGAGGCGGAAGCGACCGCCATGGAGTATCTGGAGAGGGTAAAAATTCCGGATCAGGCCTTAAAATATCCGGGGCAATTGTCCGGTGGCCAGCAACAGCGGGTTGCGATTGCCCGGGCCCTGTGCATGAAGCCGAAAATCATGCTGTTCGATGAGCCAACGTCGGCGCTGGATCCCGAGATGATCAAGGAAGTGCTGGATGTCATGATCGAGCTCGCCGGCAGCGGTATGACCATGCTCTGTGTAACCCACGAGATGGGTTTTGCCAAAACCGTGGCCGACCGGGTTATCTTCATGGATGGAGGTGAGATCGTGGAGGAGGCCCCGCCGCACGAATTCTTCACCAACCCACGGGAAGCCAGGACTCAGAAGTTCCTCCAGCAGATACTGGCGCACTGAAGCCAGGGCTAAAAAAACCGGGCATTTGCCCGGTTTTTTTATAACGGCTGCTTCTTAAGCTCGGGCTCTTGGCCCGGTTTCGCTTTCAGCCACCAGACGTTCTTGTCCCAATCTCCCAGGACAATCCGCTTTGCCGGCAAGCCGTTGGCAGTCAGCTGATGCACTGCGGGCCGATGGGTATGGCCATGGATCAGCCTCTGAACGCCGTGCGTCTCCATGTCCTTCACGACTTCCTCGGGCGTTACATCCATGATGAACTCTTCCTTGCCCTGATTTTTTGCCATGCTGATCTCCCGGAGTTGACGGGCCATCTGCTGGCGGTCTTCCAGGGGGCGCTGGAGAATCATCTGCTGCCACTGCGGGTTGCGCATGTTGGCCCGGAATTTCTGATACTCCACATCCGCAGTACACAGGCTGTCGCCATGCATCAGCAGGGTAGGGGTGCCGTGCAGATCGATGACCGTTGGGTCATCCAGAAGCGTTGCACCGGCCCGATTGCAGAATTCCTCGCCGATCAGGAAATCCCGGTTGCCGTGCATCAGAAAAATCTCGGTGCCGCTGTCCCGAAGTTTGCGCAGGGCAGCCGCTATCTGTTCCTGGAGCGGTGTGCGCTCATCATCGCCGATCCACGCCTCGAAAAAATCGCCGAGGATGTAGAGCTGATCAACGCCGCTGGCTGTCCCATCGAGAAATCCCAGAAATGCCTCAGTAATATCCGGGCGGGATTCCTCGAGGTGAAGGTCTGAAATAAACAGCGTGGTCACGCGTCCTCCAGAACCTCGGCCTTTTCGATAACCACATCGTCGGCGGGCACGTCCTGGTGGCCGGCACGCATGGTGGTACGTACCGCGCGAATCGCGTTGACCGTGTCCATACCCTCGACCACTTTGCCAAATACGCAGTAGCCCCAGCCTTCCGCGTTCTTGGCGGTGTGGTCGAGGAAGCCGTTATTCTCAACGTTGATAAAGAACTGGGCGGTGGCAGAATGCGGATCCATGGTGCGGGCCATGGCGATGGTGCCCTGCATGTTGCTCAGGCCGTTATCGGCTTCATTCTGGATGGAATCGCGGGTTTTGCGCGGTGTCATGCCGGGCTCGAAGCCACCGCCCTGAATCATGAAATTGCTGATCACACGGTGAAAGATCAGGCCATCGTAAAAACCGTCGCGAACGTACTGTTCAAAGTTTTTGGCGGTTTCCGGTGCCTTGTCGTAGTCCAGTTCCAGCTTGATGTCACCGTAGTTGGTTGTCAGCAGAATCATCAGGTTTTCCTGTTCAGAAAGGTTAGGTACGTTACGGGCCCCATTGTACTCAAGAGTTTCCCGCTATGCATGAGTCCGGCAAGGATTTGTGAGTATAATATGCGGTTTAAGATTCACTCCCCCTTTAACAGAGATTGTATGAGCGCCGAGTCGAAGAAAGCCCACAACTTTATCCAGAGCCTGATCGAAGATGCCATCGCCAACGGAGAGCATACCGGCAAGGTGGTCACCCGGTTCCCGCCGGAGCCCAATGGTTACCTGCATATTGGTCATGCCAAATCGATCTGCCTGAACTTTGGCATCGCCGAGACCTTTTCCGGCGACTGTAACCTTCGGTTTGACGACACCAATCCGGAAAAGGAAAACCAGGAATACATCGATGCCATCAAGCAGGATGTGGAGTGGCTTGGCTACGAGTGGGCCGGGGACGTACGTTACGCCTCGGATTACTTTGATGCTCTCTATGAGTTTGCCGAGGAGCTGATTACCCGGGACAAGGCCTATGTGTGCGCCCTGACGGCCGACGAAATGGCCGAGTACCGGGGCAGCCTGAAAGAGCCGGGCAGAAACAGCCCCTACCGGGACCGCCCGGTGGACGAGAGTCTGCAGATGTTCCGCGACATGCGGGACGGCAAGTATCAGAACGGCGAGCTGGTGCTGCGGGCCAAGATCGATATGTCATCTCCCAACATCAGCATGCGGGATCCAATCCTCTATCGAATCCGTTACGCCGAACACCACCAGACCGGCAATAAGTGGTGCATTTACCCGATGTACGACTTCACGCATCCGATTTCAGACGCCATGGAGGGGATCACCCATTCCCTGTGCACTCTGGAATTCGAGGATCACCGGCCGCTGTATGACTGGGTGCTGGATAACATTTCAGGCCCGTGCCACCCGCGCCAGATCGAGTTTGCCCGTCTGAACCTGAACTACACCATCACCTCGAAGCGCAAGCTCAAGCGTCTGGTGGATGAGGGCGTTGTCGATGGCTGGAACGATCCTCGGATGCCAACCATTTCCGGCATGCGTCGCCGCGGCTACACACCGGAATCCATCCGCACTTTCTGCGACATGATTGGCGTAAACAAGGCTGGCGGAACCGTGGATGTGGGCATGCTGGAGCACGCCATTCGGGAAGATCTCAACAGTCGTGCTCCCCGGGCCATGTGTGTGATGCGCCCGCTGAAGGTGACACTGACCAACTATCCGGCCGACAAGAGTGAAACACTGACCCTGCCGGTTCATCCGCAGAACCCGGATATGGGCGAGCGGGAAGTACCCTGGACCCAGACCCTGTATATCGACCGGGAAGATTTCGAAATGGAGCCGCCGCGCAAGTGGAAGCGGCTGGCGCCGGATCAGGCGGTGCGTCTGCGGGGCGGCTATGTAATGACCTGCCGGGAAGTGATCCGCGACGATAGCGGCGAGATTGTTGAACTCAAGTGCGAATACGACCCCAACACCCTGGGCGTCAATCCTGAAGGCTACAAACCCAATGGCGTGATTCACTGGGTGTCGGCCACCGATAGCGTGGAGGCGGATATCAATCTGTACGACCGCCTGTTCAACCATGAATCCCCGGACAGCGACAAGGACGGTGATTTGATGGATCACCTGAACCCGGAATCACTGGTGGTTCTGAAAGGTGCGCGTATTGAAAAGAGTCTTGCTGCGCCTCGCACGGATCTTCCCTACCAGTTCGAGCGGGAAGGCTACTTCTTCTGTGATCAGGCCCATACCGAGGCTGCCGGCCGGCCGGTCTTCAACCGCACCGTTACGCTCAGGGATTCCTGGGGTAAGGGGGGCAAGTGATCCGTATCTACAATACGCTTACCCAGCAGAAGGAAGAATTCCGGCCAATTGAGCCTGGCAAGGTCCGGATGTACGTCTGCGGTATGACCGTCTATGACTACTGTCACCTGGGCCATGCCCGGGTGCTGGTGGCCTTTGATGTGATTACCCGTTACCTGCGCCATCGAGGCTTTGAGGTGAACTACGTTCGCAACATCACCGATATCGACGACAAGATCCTGCGTCGGGCGGATGAGAACGGCGAGCCCTATAACGAGCTCACCGACCGGATGATCAAGGCCATGCACGAGGATGAAGCCCGTCTTGGCGTGCTGTCTCCGGATGAAGAGCCCCGGGCTACGGCCTATATTGACGAAATCATCGCGATGATCCACAAGCTGATTGCCAGTGGACACGCCTATGCGGCGGATAACGGCGATGTTTACTTTGCCGTGGATTCCTTCGAGGAGTACGGGAAGCTCAGCAAGAAAAAGCTGGAAGACCTGCTGGCGGGCGCGCGGGTGGATGTTCAGGAAGCCAAGCGAAGCCCGGCCGATTTCGCTTTGTGGAAAGCGGCAAAAGCAGGCGAGGTCAGTTGGCCTTCGCCCTGGGGTGATGGTCGTCCCGGCTGGCATATTGAGTGTTCGGCCATGTCAACCTGCTGCCTCGGCGACACATTCGATATCCACGGCGGTGGTCCGGATCTGTTGTTTCCGCATCATGAGAACGAGATCGCCCAGTCAGAATGTGCCACTGGCCACACCTTTGTGAACACCTGGATGCACGCGGGTGCCATCCGGGTGAACAAAGAAAAGATGTCCAAGTCTCTGGGTAACTTCTTCACCATCCGCGAGATCATGGAGAAGTACCCGGCAGAAGTGGTCCGGTACTTCCTGGTTTCCAGCCACTACCGTAGCCAGGTGGACTATTCCGAGGAAAATCTGGCTGAGGCCGGCCGCACGCTCACCCGGCTATACCATGCGTTGAGGGGCATTGTGCCCGCCAAGGCCGCCGATGTGCCGGAAGCCGAGCACGACGAGCGGTTTGCCGAGGCGATGGACGATGACTTCAACACCGCGGGTGCCATTGCTGTCCTGCACGCGGTTGCCAACGAGATTAATCAGCATCGCCGGGATGGCCGTGAAGAGGACGCCAAGCACAGTGCGGCGATTCTGGTCAGGCTTGGTGGTGTTCTGGGGCTGCTGCAGCAGGACCCCGAAGCCTTCTTCCAGGCGGACACCGGTGGTGAGCTCAGCGCAGAAGACATTGAAGCGATGATCCAGGCCCGGGCCGATGCGCGCAAGGCGAAGAATTTTGCCGAGGCCGACCGGATCCGCGACGAACTTCTCGATAAAGGGATTATTCTGGACGATTCCCGGGAGGGAACGACCTGGCGTAAGGCCTGAATTCCCGGGACTTGCCGGTTGGTCAGACCAGTTTTGCGCCTGCGGGAATGATCTTGTAAGGATTTTCCCTTACAATGCGGCGCTCAAATTAGAATGCCCCCGCAAGACTAAAGGGGGAGTCGGGAAACGTAACCCACTGAGGCAGACAACGATGACAGAACGCGTACAAGTCGGCGGCATTCAGGTCGCAAAGAATCTGTATGATTTCGTGAACAATGAAGCGATCCCGGGCACAGGGGTCGATGCCGATAAATTCTGGGCAGAATTCGACAAGATCGTAAACGAGCTGGCACCACGTAACCGTGAGCTGCTGGCCAAGCGTGATGCGATCCAGGAAAAAATGGATAGCTGGAACCGCGATCACAAGGGTCAGAAGCTGGACATGGCCGAGTACAAGTCCTTCCTGAAAGACATCGGTTATCTCGTTGACGAGCCCTCCGAGTTCAAGATCTCCACTTCCAATGTGGATCCGGAAGTGGCCACCATGGCCGGCCCGCAGCTGGTGGTTCCGATCATGAACGCCCGGTTTGCGCTCAACGCGGCGAACGCGCGCTGGGGTAGCCTGTACGATGCCCTTTACGGTACCGATGCTATCTCCGAGGAAGGCGGCGCCGACAAAGGCCGTGGTTACAACCCGGTTCGCGGGGCCAAAGTTATCGAGTGGGCTCGCAACCTGCTCGACAGCTCTGCGCCGCTGGCCTCTGGCAGCCATAAAGATGCTGCGAAGTATCTGGTTGAAGGTGGCAAGCTGGTCGTCAAGCTCCAGAACGGCGAGTCCACTGGCCTGAAAGACGAAGCCGGCTTCGTTGGCTACACCGGTGCTGCTGACGCGCCTACCGGCGTGCTGTTGGTCAAGAACGGCATGCACTTCGAGATCCAGATCGACGCCAGCCATCCGATTGGCAAAGACGACGGTGCCAACGTCAAAGAGGTACTGATGGAGTCTGCACTCACCACCATCATGGACTGCGAAGACTCGGTAGCGGCCGTGGACGCTGACGACAAGGCACTGGCCTATCGCAACTGGCTGGGCCTGATGAAGGGCGATCTGCAGGAAACCTTTGAAAAAGGTGGCGAGCAGCTGACCCGCAAGATGAATCCGGATCGCAGCTACACTGCGCCGGACGGCAGCGAGCTGAGCCTGAAAGGCCGCAGCCTGATGTTTATCCGTAACGTCGGCCACCTGATGACCAACCCGGCCATCCTGCTGAAAGACGGCAACGAAGTGCCGGAAGGCCTCATGGACGGCCTGATCACTTCGCTGATCGCCATTCACGATATGAAAGGCAACGGCCAGTTCCAGAACAGCACCAAAGGTTCCATGTACATCGTGAAGCCGAAGATGCATGGTCCGGAAGAAGTGGCATTTACCAACGAGTTCTTCGGCCGTGTTGAAGACGCTCTTGGTCTGCCGCGCTTCACCCTGAAAGTGGGCATCATGGACGAGGAGCGCCGTACCACGGTTAACCTGAAGTCCTGCATCCATGCCGCCAAAGAGCGTGCCGTGTTTATCAACACCGGCTTCCTGGACCGCACCGGCGACGAGATCCACACCTCCATGGAGCTGGGTCCGTTTATCCGCAAAGGTCCCATGAAGCAGGCCACCTGGATCAATGCCTACGAGCAGTGGAACGTGGACATTGGCCTGGAAACCGGTTTCCGTGGCGTTGCCCAGATTGGTAAGGGTATGTGGGCCATGCCTGACCTGATGGCCGGCATGCTGGAAGCGAAAATCGGCCATCCGAAGGCCGGTGCGAATACCGCCTGGGTTCCTTCTCCCACTGCTGCCACGCTGCATGCCACTCACTACCACCAGGTGAACGTGGCTGATGTCCAGAAGCAGCTGGAAAGCCGCACCCGTGCCGCGCTGGAAGACATCCTGACAGTGCCTGTAATGGATGATCCGGCCTCCCTGAGTGCCGAAGATATCCAGCAGGAACTGGACAACAACGCCCAGGGTATTCTCGGTTACGTTGTGCGCTGGATCGACCAGGGTGTTGGCTGCTCCAAGGTGCCTGACATCAATGATGTCGGCCTGATGGAAGACCGCGCGACTCTGCGTATTGCATCACAGCTGCTGGCTAACTGGTTGCACCATGGTATCTGCTCCGAAGACCAGATCATGGAAACCATGAAGCGCATGGCTGCGGTGGTCGACAAGCAGAACGCCGGTGATTCGGCCTACCGCCCCATGGCCGGGAACTTCGATGACAGTGTCGCCTTCCAGGCAGCGCTCGATCTGGTTCTCAAAGGCCGCGAGCAGCCCAACGGCTACACCGAGCCGCTGCTGCACGCTTACCGTCTGAAGGCGAAAGCCAAATACGGGCAGTAAGCGCTGCGCATAAAAAACCCCGCCTCGGCGGGGTTTTTTGTGGCTTGTCGGATTACGGCTTCGCCTAATCCGACCTACCTGACAGACTGCTCCCGTTTGTAGGTTGGATTAGGCAAAGCCGTAATCCAACAGAAGTCGAATTCAGTCCACGATTTGGTAGGTTGGATTAGGCGAAGCCATAATCCAACACCTTGGCTCAGTCCTTGTGCAGCACATCCGCGGCGTACAGCGTATTCTGCAGCAGGGTCGCAATGGTCATCGGCCCAACTCCACCAGGAACTGGTGTGATGTAGGCGGCGCGCTCTGAGGCCGCTGCAAAATCCACATCGCCATGCAGTTTGCCGTCTTCCATCCGGTTGATACCCACGTCAATCACCGTTGCCCCCGGTTTCACCCAGTCGCCCTTGATCAGGCCGGGCTTGCCGACCGCAGCAACCAGGATGTCGGCCTCCCGGACAAACTTCTCAAGGTCCGGCGTGAAGCGATGACACACGGTGACGGTGGCGCCTTTTAGAAGCAGCTCCATACTCATGGGGCGGCCGACGATGTTGGATGCGCCCACGATGACGGCATGCTGGCCCTTGTAGGGCGTGTCAATGCTATCGAGCAGGGTAATGATGCCAGCCGGTGTACAAGGGCGCAGGGTGGGTTTGCGCTGCATCAGGCGGCCGATGTTGTAGGGATGGAAGCCGTCGACGTCTTTGTCCGGACGGATCTTCACCAGAATCGGGTCTGCATCAAGATGCGAGGGCAGGGGGAGCTGTACCAGGATTCCATCCACGGTAGGGTTTTCATTAAGCTCGTCAATCAGTGCTTCCAGGGCTTCCTGGGAGGTATCTTCCGGCAGATCGTATGAAAGGGAGAGAATTCCTGCCTCGTCGCAGGCCTTGCGTTTGTTGCCTACATATACATGGGATGCGGGATCGTTGCCGACCAGTACCACGGCCAGTCCCGGAGCACGCAGCCCCTGCTGTGTGCGTGCTTCCACCCCGGCCGCGACCTGCTGTCTTACTTCGGCGGCAATTTCTTTTCCATTGATCAGTTTGGCGGTCATGTCTCGTCTTGTCGGTTGGGCATGGGTAAATTGAAGGTTGGGCATTGTCTCATGCTTCCACCGGAACTCCAATTGAACGGGTGCCTGAGGGGGCTCGAAGGAACTTTCGGCACAGTGCTTTGTCACTGAAGAGGCTGTTGTATCAGGGAATTTGGAAATCCGTGTTGACGGAACCCTCCGGCGCCGGTAATATGCGCGCCAACTTTGCTGAGGCACTTGTTGTTCAGTTCAAACGGGGTATAGCGCAGTCTGGTAGCGCGCCTGCTTTGGGAGCAGGATGTCGGGAGTTCGAATCTCTCTACCCCGACCAATTTCTGGATGTTCAGGTGGGCGAACGGTCAAGCGCCCGTAGCTCAGCTGGATAGAGCATCCGCCTTCTAAGCGGATGGTCGCAGGTTCGAGTCCTGCCGGGCGCGCCATCAAGTCGTCGGCTTGGTCCGCGCCGGAGCGACCGTAACCAGCAAAGTTGAAAAGTAAAAGGCATGTCCCGATGTGGTGGACGTAGCTCAGTTGGTAGAGCTCAGGATTGTGACTCCTGCGGTCGAGGGTTCGAACCCCTTCGTCCACCCCACTTTTCTTTCAGAGTTGATTCCGCGTTTGTTGAATAGATTGATGGCAAGCCTGCCATCGGGCATTCTGCATTCTGTTGTGCGCGAGTGGCGGAACTGGTAGACGCGCTGGATTTAGGTTCCAGTGGGGCAACCCGTGAGAGTTCGAGTCTCTCCTCGCGCACCACCCCTTTCTTTTTTCTGTTTCGTCCCCATCTCTCTTGCTGATGAATTGGTCGGCCGTATGCCCACGGGGTATCAAACTGCGCCGTATGGTGATTCTCTCGGCGATGCAAAGCATGATAAACTACCGGCTTTTAATTTTCGGTCCTTTTGCGGGGATTTTCCCGAAATCGGACTTTTAGTTTTAATTTCATTCACATACCGAACCTGTAATTTGAGGATCTTCCATGCAAGTGTCTGTTGAAACGACCTCCAACATCGAGCGTCGCATGACGATTGGTGTGCCCGCCCAGGAAATCGACCAGGCGGTCCAGAAACGCCTGCAGGAAACCGCGCGTA